>CXWL01002141.1_pt1 | contig 286718 bp, 278 predicted proteins | sample 590931 | NCBI WGS metagenome assembly CXWL01 (sample SAMEA3498368, study PRJEB10139) | groundwater metagenome | biome: water well; material: biofilm material | place: Germany | collected 2015-04-27
ATCTGAGTCCGGGCGACTCTCTGACGCTGCCGCAGATCGCAGAGCGTGAGGGCATTTCGACGGCGAACGCGGGCAAGTTGATGTGGCTGCTCAACAAGGCCGATTTTGTCCACTCGACGCGCGGCACAAAGGGCGGCTATTCGCTTTCGCGGCCGGCGGCCGAGATCAAGCTCAACGAGATCATCAAGGTGCTCGACGAGGACGTGATGACCAAGCATTGCGGCAGTTACACGGGCGTGCTCGATTCATGCGTCCACAACGGCGACTGCGGCATCCGGCCCGTGATCATCGGGCTGCATGAGATCGTCGAGAACGCTTTGTCACGTATCACACTCGCGCAGCTCGTGGGCACGGAAAGCTCAGTGGACAGGATGTTTCACGAGATACAGGGAATACATCGTACGCTAGAAGCACAGAGGATTTGAGATGCAAAAGCCCGCGTGTGAGCAAGGCCGATACACGTAGGTTGAATGTTTTGCCCTTGCTTACGCGCGGGCTTCTGCAAAAAGAATATGTCGACAGCAGCAGAATTACTTACAAATCGGGAATACAAGTACGGCTTTGTCACGGATATCGAGACGGAGACGATCGCTCGCGGCCTGAGCGAAGATACCGTTCGGCTCATTTCGTCAAAGAAAAACGAGCCCGAGTGGATGCTCGAGTTTCGGCTGAAGGCATACCGTAAATGGCTCACAATGACCGAGCCGGACAATTGGGCAAATTTTGAGTATCCGAATATTGATTTTCAGGACATCTCGTACTATTCGGCTCCGAAACAGAAGCCTTCGAAGGCAAGCCTGGACGAGGTCGATCCGGAATTGCTGAAAACATTCGAGAAACTCGGCATCCCGATCACCGAGCAAAAAATGCTCGCAAATGTGGCGGTCGATGCGGTGTTTGACTCGGTTTCGGTGGCGACGACTTACAAGAAAAAGCTGCTTGAGGCAGGTGTGATATTTTGCTCATTCACCGAGGCGGTCGCGGATTATCCTGATCTGATCAAGAAATATCTCGGCTCGGTCGTGCCGGTTGGCGACAACTATTACGCCGCGTTGAACTCGGCGGTATTCTCCGACGGTTCGTTCGTCTTTATCCCAAAAGGCGTTCGCTGCCCGATGGAGCTTTCGACCTATTTTCGTATCAACACGCAGGAAGCGGGACAATTCGAACGCACGCTGATCGTCGCCGAGGAAGGCGGTTATGTCGCTTACAACGAGGGCTGTACGGCGCCGCAGTTTGATACCAATCAGCTGCACGCGGCGGTCGTCGAGCTTGTCGCTCTGGACGATGCCGAAATCAAATATTCGACCGTCCAGAACTGGTACGCCGGCGATGAGAACGGCAAGGGCGGCATTTATAATTTTGTGACAAAGCGTGGTGCGTGCCGCGGCGTGAACTCAAAGATCTCGTGGACGCAGGTCGAGACGGGCAGCGCGATCACATGGAAATATCCGAGCGTTATCCTGCAGGGAGACAATTCGATCGGTGAATTTTATTCGGTCGCTCTCACCAACAACGCCCAGATCGCCGACACCGGCACCAAGATGATCCATCTCGGAAAAAACACAAGATCGACGATCATCTCAAAAGGCATCTCGGCCGGGAAATCGAACAACTCGTACCGCGGCCTCGTCAAGATAATGCCGAAAGCCGAGGGTGCACGTAATTACACCCAGTGCGACTCGATGCTCATCGGCGGCCGCAGCGAGGCGAACACGTTCCCCTACATCGAGGTCATGAACAACACCGCCCGCGTCGAACACGAAGCCACGACCTCGAAGATCAGCGAGGATCAGTTGTTCTATTTACAGCAACGCGGCATCGGGCAGGAAGATGCAGTTTCGCTGATCATCAATGGTTTCTGTAAAGAAGTTTTTCGCGAACTGCCGATGGAATACGCTGTTGAGGCGACTAAGTTGTTGGGGTTGAAACTTGAAGGATCGGTCGGGTAAGAGATTTTAACGCAGAGCTCGCTGAGAACGCAGAGTATTAGGAAAGCGATCTTTGCTCTGCGTACTTAGCGATCTCTGCGTTAACAATTTTTCATATGAAAACAATTCAGCCAGAGAGTCAACCACAACCAAAAGGCCATTACAGCCCGGGGATCGAGCATAACGGTTTGATCTATGTTTCGGGGCAATTGCCGATGTCGCTGGATACGCGGGAGCCTTTTACAGGAGATATTGACGAGCAGACGGAGCTTGCTTTACGGAATGTCGAGGAGGTTTTGAAGGCGGCGGGGAGCGATCTGGGCCATGTATTGCAGTTTACGATCTATGTCTCGGACATGGCATTATGGGGAGCAGTGAACGCGGCCTACGCTCGCATCATCGGCGATCATCGTCCGGCGAGGGCGATCGTGCCGGTCAAGGATCTGCATTTTGGGACGAAGATCGAGATCCAGGCCATCGCGGCTAAGAAAGAAGATTAGCCACAGAGAGCACAGAGGACACAGAGATGAGATTGGGAATATTGGGGCTTCTTTTGTTTGGGTTGGCGATCGCTGGCAATGCACAGTCGGGCGGTAAGCGAGCGGTCGAATCCGCGGATGCACCAAAGGCGATCGGGCCGTATTCGCAGGCCATCATTGCCAATGGAATTATCTTCACTGCCGGACAGGTTGGTGCCGATCCGAAGACCGGAACGCTCGTCGAAGGCGGTATTGAGGCACAGACCGAGCAGGTTTTGAAGAATATCCAGGCGGTTTTGAAGGCCGCGGGCAGCAGCCTCGATGATGTTGTTAAGACTACCGTTTTTCTGACGGACTTGAGTGATTTCGCAAAGATGAACGAGGTCTACGCAAAGCGATTTAAGACGCCGTTCCCGGCGCGCTCGACCGTTCAGGTCGCGCGTCTGCCGCGTGATGCAAAGATCGAGATCGAAGCCGTGGCGGTGGTGAAGAAATGAATCTGCTTCAGTACTATGGGATCGATTGGTTTGCGACTTGCTGCGGTCTGCTAGCAGTGGCATTTCTCGGCAACAAGAACAAGATCGGGTTTTTGATCTTTATGATGGCGAGCTTGAGCTGGGTCACGTTCGGTTTGATCGCGGGAAGTTGGGCCGTTGTTACGGGAAGCTCAATCTTCTTTTTTATGCACCTTCGCGGGTTTATCAAGTGGCGGCGCGATGAAAGAGAGAATGGATTTATTCAAACTCAGGAATTATAGGTGGCGAAATGAGGTTAGAGATTTATCAGGTTGACGCTTTTACATCGAAGCCTTTTGGCGGGAATCCGGCCGCGGTAGTGCCGCTCGACACCTGGCTGCCGGACGAGACAATGCAGTCGATCGCGCTCGAGAACAATCTATCGGAAACTGCGTTTTTTGTCCGCGATGGCGATGGTTATGGCCTGAGATGGTTTACACCGACGTTTGAGATCGATCTTTGCGGGCATGCGACGCTGGCGACCGCGTATGTGATATTTGATATTCTCGGGTCGGAGGAGAGCGTTCTGAGGTTTCAGACAAAGAGCGGCGGGCTACTCGTCGAGCGAGTTGGCGATCGCCTGGTAATGGATTTCCCGTCACGGCCACCGATCGCATGCGAAATTCCTGATGGTTTGTTTGAGGCCATTGGAAAGGAGCCGATCGAGGTTTTGAGATCGCGTGATTATTTTCTTGTGTACGAGACTGAGCAGGATATTTTAGATATTCAGCCTAATTTTTCACGGCTTGCCGACATTCCCACGCACGCCGTGATCGTAACGGCAAAAGGGGAATCGAGTGATTTTGTATCAAGATTTTTCGCACCTGAGGCCGGAATTAACGAGGATCCGGTGACCGGCTCGGCGCATTGCAATCTGATCCCGTATTGGGCTGAGAAGTTGAGCAAAACGGAGATGTTTGCAAGGCAGCTTTCGGCTCGCGGAGGTGAGTTGTTTTGCGAACTCGCTGGCGATCGGGTGAAGATCGGCGGACACGCGACGTTATTCCTGAAAGGTGAGATCTATGTCGGAACCGGGGATGAAATTGGGATCGGAGCTTGACGCCGTCACGGTTAGGCTCGCGACGGAAGCGGATTCGGCCGCGATCGCGGACGTTTTGTACGCTGCCTTCTCGGCATTTAAGCCCGAGTACACTCCTGAGGCATTTGCGGTCGTGACGCCATCCGCGAAAGAGGTCGCCACGCGATTCGCGGAAGGGCCGATCTGGGTCGCAGAACGTGGCAGCAAAGCTGTCGGAACGGTTTCGGTCTCAACCGAGCCCGAGGGCCTGTATATTCGCAGCATGGCCGTTCACCCTGAGGCGCAGGGCGTGGGAGTCGGGCACAAGCTGCTCGATTCGGTCGAGGGATTTTTGCAGGCGGGTGATATCGAACGAGTGTTTTTGTACACAACCTATTTTGTTCCCGGCGCAAAAGAACTGTACGAAAAACATGGTTTCGAATGGGTTCGTGACACGACAGCCGAAGAATGGTACGGCACACCGGGACTGGAAATGGATAAGACGATAGAAAGGACTAATAAAGAGAATGTTGTTGGAAGTTAAAGATCTACATGCCGGCATCGACGGTAAGGAAATATTAAAGGGCTTGAATTTACAGGTTCGAAAGGGCGAGGTCCACGCGATAATGGGGCCGAACGGCTCGGGCAAATCGACCTTGTCTAAAGTCCTGGCCGGGCATCCGACCTACGAGGTTATCTCGGGCGAGGTGCTCTACGAAGGTAAAAATCTGCTCGAACTCGAACCCGACGAACGTGCCCGCGAAGGTGTCTTTATGGCGTTTCAGTATCCGGTCGAAATACCGGGCGTTTCAAATTCGCAGTTTCTCCGGCTCGCTTACAACGAGAAAATGAAGCACATCGGCGAAGAAGAGCTCGATCCGCTCGAATTCAACGACTACCTGAAAGAAAAGGCGAAGGTCGTCGAGATGAGCAGTGAGTTTTTCAAGCGTTCGGTAAACGAAGGCTTTTCGGGCGGTGAAAAAAAACGCAACGAGATACTGCAAATGGCGGTTCTTCAACCGAAGCTTGCCGTGCTCGATGAGACCGATTCCGGCCTCGACATCGACGCTCTTCGCATCGTCGCCGAGGGCGTGAATACGCTTAGGGGCCCGGACAACGCGATCATTCTCGTGACGCATTACCAGCGGCTTTTGAACTTTATCGTCCCCGATATGGTTCACGTTTTGGCGAACGGAAAGATCGTCAAAGAAGGCGGCAAGGAACTTGCTCTTGAGTTGGAAGAAAAAGGCTACGATTGGGTTAAAGCGGCTGGTGGCAACTAGGTGAACGAAGCTCTCCGCATCATTCTGCCGGTTTACCTTACGGTGTTTTTCCTCGTCGCGTTCGTCGGTCGGTCGTATCTCGTTTGGAAACGCACGGGCATCAATCCGTACGTCGTCGGCAAATTGGATCGGCCGATCGATTTTGTTGAGAACTATTATCCGCTCCCGACACTCGCGATACTGGCGACGACGCTCACTTATTCGTTCCTGCCGCAGTTCTATCAATATGCGTCGCCTATCGCGTGGCTCGATCTGTTTTGGGTGAAGGTTGCTGGGCTCGTGTTGATGGGCTTCGCACTTGTCTGGACGGCGACAGCGCAGATGCAGATGGGCAAGTCCTGGCGGATCGGCATCGATCCTGACAATAAGACAGAGCTTGTCGAGAAGGGACTGTTTGCCGTATCGCGAAACCCGATCTTTCTCGGTATGCGGCTCGCGTTGTGGGGTTTTTTCCTAACTCTGCCGAGTGCTGTTTCGCTGGCGGCAGTTGTTTTAGCGGATCTGCTAATGCAGATACAGGTGCGACTCGAGGAAGATTTCTTGCGGGGCGAACACGGCGATAAATACGCCGAATTTTGCGGACGCGTGAGGCGATGGATATAGACGATGGGTGAGAGAGCAGCGAAAAATCAGAACGGTGCGACCGCCGCCTTTGTGGTAGCGATCTGGGCGGCGATATTGGTGGCGGTCTTCGTCGCATTTCGCAGCACAGACCTCCTTCGTCTGCCGTCTATGGTCAGCAATCTCGGCGGCGGGCCGTTGTTTGGGAATGTCCTCTATACATTGCTTACCGCTTTCAGCACGTTAGGCTTGACGATCGCCTGGTTCGGTATTGGATTGCTGTTTGAATCGATTTTGGGCAGATTGACTGGACGACCTACGTCGGACGATTCGCGCGCCGACGTAGTAGTCACCTACGCAATCGGAGTGGCTGTTTGGTCTATTATTTGGTTCTTCTTCGGCATAGCAGGTCTTTATTCTCCGGCGACTGGCGCTGTTGCTCTAATTTCCGGATTCTTGTTTATCTTCCTAGCGAAAAGAATTGGCGGCCTGAAACTGCATGAGGTGATTGACGAAGAAAAGGTTATATCGATCTTTAGCGAGCAAAACGAAACGATCAGGAATGAGCCGGAAAAATCACCTGTCTTCGATAAGATTCTGCTCGGTTTGATAGCCATCCCGATCGTTCTTTCATTCGTCGCGGCTATTGCTCCACCTATTGCTAAGGACACGTTGCTCTATCATTTTGCTCTCCCGAAGGCGTTCGTTGCTCAAGGCAGTAATGCATTCATCGAAGGCAACATCGCGAGCTACCTAGCTCTCGGTACTGAGATGCATGTCGTATGGGCACAACTGGCGAGTATCGGCTCGGTTGAGGTTTCTGGTGGAGCGATCACTTGGCTATTCTTTCCGATCTTGCTGCTCACGATCTATGGCTGGGCACATGAAGTCGGTGTTTCAAAACGCTGGTCGCTGGTTGCGACGTTGATGGTCGCGGCGGTGCCGACGGCTTTTCATGTTGCTTCGAGCGGTTATGTCGATCTGGCGTTGGCGTTGTTTATCACGCTGGCGATACGTTCGCTATGCAGATGGTGGAAGGCTCAGGATACGCAGTCGATCATTCTAATCGCGATATTTCTTGGGGCGGCGTTGTCGATAAAGTTGACGACGGTGTTTGTGATCGCGGCGTTTGCGTTGATCGTGTTGCTGCGTGCTCGCGGTACTAAGAACCCAGTCGCTATCGCTCCCGGTTCTGACCCCGACGATGACCACTCGCAGGCTGGCAGCCTCCGGTCCGACACGGGCCGTATTGTTTTGGGTGGTTTTGCGGCGCTATTGCTGGCGGGTGTGTTTGCATCGCCGTGGTATGTGCGGAACTGGGTGGCGACCGGATCGCCGGTCTTCCCGTTTTATATGAGCATCTGGAAAGGTGCGGCCGAGGGGTGGGATGTCGAGCGGTCGAACCTGTTTCAAGGGATGAACTCGCAGTATGGAGGCGCCGGGGCGAATCCGGTCAACTACTTAACCGCTCCGTTTCGTGTATCGCTCGCCGCTCAGCCCGAAGATCCGCCGCTGTATGACGGCGTGCTCGGTCCGATGTTTTTGATAGGATTGCCGCTGCTTATCTGGGCATTTTGGAAACGTGATGTCGCTGTTGAGGCAAAGATAGCGGCGGGCGTTGCGGGTGTGATGTTTTTGTTTTGGATGTTTTCTAGCGCGCAGTTGCGCTATTTGCTGCCGATCGTGCCTGCATTGGCGGTTGCTATCGCTGCATCAGTGGAAGCTCTTGCCGAGCGACGTGCCCCCTTGAACAAAGCTACCAAATTCTCTCTGGCCGGTGCATCGATACTTTGCATAGCCACGTCGTTTGCATGGTTCTGCCAAAAAGCACCGCTTCGCGCCGTGCTCGGCGGTGAGACGCGTGAGCAATATCTGACGCGCAATCTCGACTACTACCCATACTATCAATGGCTGAATAGTGAGACCTTGCCGACAGACAAAGTCTGGCTGATCAACATGCGGCGTGACACGTATCACATCGACAGGCCGGTATTCTCGGATTATATGTTCGAAGATTGGACGCTGCGAAAAATGGTTTGGGAAGCACGAGGCGTGCAGGAATTGCGCGCGAAAACCGCCGCGATGGGCATCAAATATGTATTAACGCGGCACGATTTTTTGTCTGATTACAGCAAGTCAACACTAGTTGATGATAAGAAGCCGAGGGCCGAGAACGAGGCAAAATTAAAGATCGCGAGGGAGTTTATCCTCGACCCGGCGAACACGATCAAGGCTGATCCCAAGTTTAGTTTAATAAAGGTTTTTAGCGAATAATGGTTTCAACAACAGCCGCTACTGAGACACAGTTTGCGGAACAATTTAGGAAGTTCATTGAGGGCGAAACAAATGAGGCTGTCAAATTGTTACGTGAGCAGGCGTTTGCATACTTTTCCGAGGTAGGCTTCCCAACGCCCAAGAATGAGGACTGGAAATACACAAACGTTTCCAGCCTCGAAAAGCAGGCTTGGATCACACATCCGATGCTTTTGCAGCCAGGGTTTGGGCCGTATGAAGAAGTGACTACGGCTTTCGATTTTCGCCGCAACGGGTTTACCGCCCTTAATTTTGCATTCGCCTTTTTCTCAGCCGGTGGCTTTCCAAAAGGGATGAGCTTCACGGAACCAAGCACGGGCAAATACGCAGCACCCAGCGGAACAATGGTTGCACCGCACGTTGTGCACGTCGTCGGGGAGAGCAGCACAGGCACGATCTTAGAATCGTACGCTTCGCCCGCAAATGGATTCATTAATGCGGTAACAAGAGTCATCGTCGGCGACAACGCGAACGTCACCCATTACCGCATCCAGAAGGATTCGCCCGAGGCATTTCACTATGGCTTTACAGAAGTCATCCTGGGACGCGATAGCCGGTACAATTCGACCAATATCAATCTCGGCGGGCGTTTGTCGCGGCATGATATCGATGTAAAATTCACCGCCGAGGGCGGCGAGGCTTGGGTTGACGGGCTGTATATGTTGAACGGCGAGCAGCACAGCGATACGCACTCGATAATCGACCACACGGTGCCGAATTGTAAGTCGCATCAGAACTACAAGGGCGTGTTGAACGACAATTCGCGTGGCGTCTTCAACGGCAAGGTCTTCGTCCGCGAGAACGCTCACGGCACCGACGCACAGCAATCGAACAAAAATCTCTTATTGTCGAACGACGCCCGCGTCGATACCAAGCCGCAGCTTGAGATATTCAACGACGACGTAAAATGCTCCCACGGAGCAACTGTCGGCCAGCTTGAGGAAGAGGAGCTGTTCTACCTGCTGACCCGCGGCCTGCCGGAATCACTAGCTAAGAATCTCCTGACTTACGGCTTTGCCGAGGAGATCATCAATAAGATACAGATCGAGTCGATAAAGAAAGATCTCGACAAGGCAGTTTTGAATCGCTTGAACACGAATTTGGAAGGCTAAATGGAAGCAGTAAAACCAGTGAGCAATTGGGACGTAGAAAAAATTAGAAAAGATTTTCCGGTGCTGTCACGTGAGGTGAATGGCAAGCCGCTCGTTTATTTGGATAACGGTGCTTCGTCGCAGGTGCCGCAGCTCGTGATCGACCGCATGTCGCGATACGCGGCGGACGAGCATTCAAACGTTCACCGTGGCGTGCATTATCTTTCGCAGCACGCGACGACGGCGTACGAGGCCGCTCGTGAGAAGGTAAAACGCTTTATCAATGCGCCGGATGTTAAGGAATGTATCTTTGTTCGCGGTACGACCGAAGGGATCAATCTTGTAGCTCAGAGCTACGGAAAGAAATTCTTCAATGAGGGCGACGAGATACTCGTCTCCCAAATGGAGCACCACTCGAACATCATCCCGTGGCAGATGATCGCCGAGGAAAAGGGCGCAACGATCCGCGTGATCCCGATGAACGAACGCGGCGAGCTAATCATCGACGAATACGAAAATATGCTCAATGAACGCACCAAGATGGTCGCGGTCACGCATGTTTCTAACAGCCTCGGCACGGTAAATCCGGTCAAGGAAATGATTGCGACGGCACACAAATTCGGTGTGCCTGTCTGTGTCGATGCCGCCCAGAGCGTGCCGCATTTTCCGGTCGATGTGCAGGATCTTGATTGTGATTTCTTTGTCTTCTCAGGCCACAAAATGTTTGGCCCGACCGGAAGTGGCGTGATGTACGGCAAGCGAAAATGGCTCGATGCGATGCCGCCATATCAGACCGGCGGCGGAATGATCCGCACCGTGAGTTTTGAGAAGACGACTTTTGCACCGATCCCGGATAAGTTCGAGGCCGGGACACCAGCCATCGCTGCCGGCATCGGACTCGGCGCAGCGATCGATTACATAAACGCCATCGATTTCGAAGCCGCCGCCGCGTACGAACACGAACTGCTCGAATACGCCACCGAACGCCTAGGGGATATTCCTAAGGTCAAGATCATCGGAACGGCCGCCGAAAAAGCGTCTGTCCTATCATTCACCATCGAAGGCATCCACCCGCACGACATCGGCACCATCCTCGACCAACAAGGCATCGCCGTCCGAGCCGGCCACCACTGTGCTCAGCCGGTAATGGAGTTTTTTGACGTGCCGGCAACGGCGAGAGCAAGCTTTGCGTTTTATAATACGAGGGAAGAGGTCGATAAACTAGCTGACGCGGTGCAGAAAGTTATCGAAGTCTTTGCATAATCGCGAACTGGCGAAGAGTAATTGTGAGGCTCGTCACATTTTTTTGATGCGAAGTATCGGATAAAGTTAATATCTATTCAGATCTCTACATCGCCCAACATTCGAACCTTCGGCCCGTCCTGGAGATCGCCGAGCAACTCGGCTTGGGCCAGGACGATATGGATCTCTACGGGAGTCCATATATCGCGAAGTTGCGGCTCAGCGTCATCGACAAGTTAAAGGAGCGTCCTAACGCCAAATACATCGACGTCTCGGCGATCACCCCTACACCGCTCGGTGAAGGGAAATCGACTACGCTCATCGGTTTGGGCGAAGCGATGAAGCATCTTGGCAAAAGGGCTGTGATCTCGCTTCGACAGCCTTCGCAAGGGCCGACCTTTGGAATAAAGGGCGGAGCTGCGGGTGGCGGTTACGCGCAGGTCGTACCGATGGAGACATTTAATCTCAATCTGACAGGCGACATCCATGCGGTCACGGCGGCCAACAATCTGCTCGCCGCGATGATCGACAACAAGCTGCTTCGCGGAAATCCGCTCAATATCAATCCGCATAGCATAACCTGGAAACGGGTCGTCGATACCAACGACCGGGCTCTTCGCAAGATAATCATCGGCCTCGGCGGCCGTATGGAAGGCGGCATCCCCCGTGAGACCGGCTTTGATATTACTGTCGCTTCCGAAGTGATGGCGATATTGGCGCTGACAAATTCGCTTCAGGATATGCGCAAGCGTTTCGGCCGGATCGTTGTCGGAATGACACATGATAAGAAACCTGTCACCGCCGAAGAGATCGGTGCAGGTGGTGCGATGACCGTCCTGATGCGAGACGCTATCAGGCCGACCATCATGCAGACGCTTGAAAATACCCCCGCTCTCGTACATGCGGGCCCGTTTGCCAATGTCGCCCACGGCAACAGCAGTATTCTTGCTGACCTGATCGGTGCGAAATGTGCGGATTATCTGTTCACCGAGTCGGGCTTTGGCGCGGATATCGGTGCTGAGAAATTCTTTAACATCAAATGCCGCTACAGCGGCCTCAAACCCGACGCCTGCGTCATCGTCGCGACCATCCGAGCACTCAAATCGCACAGCGGCAAATACAAGGTCATCGCCGGCAAGCCACTGCCGCCCGAAATGCTCGAAAATAACGTCGCCGATGTCGAGGCAGGTGCCGCAAATCTGCGTAAACAGATCGAAAACGTAAAGCTCCATGGCGTGACGCCTGTCGTCGCTATCAACGTTTTCGAGACTGATCACGCCGATGAGATCGAGGCGGTAAAACGGATCTCTATCGAGGCGGGAGCACTCGGAGCGGCCGTGTCGCGGCATTTCGCGGAAGGAGGTAAGGGAGCGGTCGAACTGGCCGAAATGGTCATCGAGGCCGCAAACCAACCAAACGAATTCAGGTTCCTCTATGATCTCGACCAGCCGATCAAAACTAAGATCGAGACCATCGCCACCAAGATCTACGGTGCCGCGGACGTTTTGTACACATCACAGGCGTCTAGCCAGATAGCCGATTACGAAGCGAACGGATTCGGAGGTCTGCCGATCTGCATGGCAAAAACTCACCTATCCTTAAGCCACAATCCGACGCTGAAAGGCGCTCCAACTGGTTTCACCTTCCCCGTCCGCGAGGTGCGTGCGAGTGTCGGAGCTGGTTTTATTTATCCCATATGTGGCGATATGCGGACAATGCCCGCCCTGCCGGAGCATCCGGCGGCCGAACGGGTCGATATCGATTCCGATGGCAATATTGTAGGGCTTTTCTAACTAGGTTAAGCGGTTCTGGCATACTAAAATATAGCTATGTCAGAACTGAGTGATCTATATCAGGAAGTAATTTTAGAGCACAATAAGAATCCGCGGAATTTTCGCGAGATCGCGGATGCGGATCAATATGCGGACGGCAAAAATCCGTTGTGCGGCGATGCGTTGAGGGTTTATGTCAGCCTCGATGGTGACACAGTGACGGATGTTGCGTTCAAAGGCTCGGGCTGTGCCATCTCGAAGGCGTCCGCCAGTATGATGACGCAGACTGTAAAGGGCAAGACCAAGGCTGAGGCCGAAACGATCTTTGGCGAGTTTAAGGCAATGGTCACCGGCGAACTTGACATCGAAACGCAGGAAAACGATCTTGGCAAATTAAGAATTTTTGCAGGCGTCTTAGAGTTCCCGGCACGCGTCAAATGTGCATCGCTTAGCTGGCACACGCTAAATGCGGCGCTTAAAGGCGAGGATGTGGTTTCGACGGAGTAGACATGTTGACCAAGGCCCCGTGTACGATAATATTCGCTTTATTGCTCACAACAGCGGCTTTTTCATTTTCTGATACTAGTCTCGCCGCCTTCGAACGTCACGCAAAACAGATCAGGATAAAACTAAGGGATCGTGGCTTCACAGTGATCGTCGAACGCCCGTTCATCGTCATCGGTGACGAACAGAACGACCGCGTCACGGTCTGGGCGAACGAGATAATTCGCGGAACCGTGGCGAGATTGAAGCAGGACTATTTTCCTAAGGATCCACAAAACATCCTTGAGATCTGGCTATTCAAGGACGAAGTTTCATACCGCAAACACGCAAGGGAGTTCTTCGGCGATGAGCCGACGACACCATACGGATACTACTCGCCATCAAAAAAAGCGCTGATCATGAACATCGCCACCGGCGGCGGAACGTTAGTTCACGAGATCGTCCATCCGTTTATCGAAACCAATTTTCCAGATTCGCCGGCCTGGTTCAACGAGGGCCTTGGTTCCCTGTATGAACAATCCGGCACCGTCAATGGCCATATCTATGGCTACACTAATTGGCGGCTTCGCGGTTTGCAGAATGGTCTGCGGACGAAGATCGTTCCGACTTTCAAGGTAATGACATCGATGTCCGACGGGCAATTCTATCGCGAAGCCACCGGCACAAACTACGCTCAGGCCCGCTATCTTTGTTACTACCTACAGGAAAAGGGCCTGCTCAGAAAGTTCTATAGGGAGTTTGTCGCCAACTCCAAAACCGACCCGACCGGCTACAAGATGCTTCAACGCATCCTCGGAGAACGTGACATGGCTGCCTTTCAACGAAAATGGACGACTTTTGTTTTGAATCTTACCTTCTAGGCAGATACTTGCCGGCGGTTTCCGAAAATCGCTTGACCTCGGCCGAGATCCACGCAGTGTCTTTGTCTAATTCCCCAGCAATGATCTCGCCAACATGCGGCGCTATCTCGATCGCCGCTCGGCAATTTAGGAACAACGCCCGGGTTCGTCTGGCAAGGACATCTTCGACGGTGAGCGCCATTTCATTCCGTACTGCACTCAGAACATCAACGACAGTATACGAGAGATCAGGATGAAGCAGTTCGCCAGGCTCTGCGACAGTGCTTTCGATTCGGAGAGTCTCTGTGAGGCATTGAGCCGGGCTCAGTCCGCCGATGCTCGCAGCCTTGTTCACAGCATCTTCCGCCATTCGCCGATACGTCGTCCATTTTCCGCCGGTGATCGTGATCAATCCCGAAGCATCGACGAATATCTCGTGACTTCGTGAAAGCGCAGCTGTGTTGCCAACATCCGAGCGGCTGACTAGTGGGCGTATGCCGGCAAAAGCACTCTTGATGTCGGCCCGCGTCGGTTTTTTCGTTAGATATTCGCCTGCTGTTTCGAGGATAAAGTCGATCTCAGCATCGAAGACTTCGGGTTCGAGATCGGCAGAATCGACTGGCGTGTCGGTCGTTCCGACCAGGACATATCCGTGCCAGGGAATGCAAAACAGAACGCGGCCATCGCTTGTTTTTGGGATCATCACGGCTGCGTTTGAGGGCAGAAAACTTCGGTCGAGGACGATATGCGAGCCCTGGGCAAAGGTGACGACGGGTCTTGCGGAGCTATCCGACAATTGCCTCACCGCATCGCAGAATGCTCCCGTCGCATTGATAACGGTCTTCGCCGCGACTGTGTGAATCTCGCGGGTCTCCATGTCTTCAAACCTAACGCCAGTCAACCGCCCACCGTCCCGCGCAAAGGCAGAGACGTGAGCATAGTTAATCACGCACGCTCCTTTTTCGCTCGCGGTCCGCGCCATGTCGATCAAAAGGCGAGTATCGTCAAACTGGCCGTCATGATACAAGATGCCGCCGCCAAGACCTTGCGGCATTAACGACGGGAGCAGTTCAAGGATCTCGTCACGAGATAATATTCGCGACTTTCCGATCGAATATCTACCCGCGAGCAGATCGTAGATCTTTAGACCAAGAGCATAAAAGGCTTTTTCCAACCAACTGTAGCAGGGCACGATAAACTCTTGCGTATGCACAACATGCGGAGCGTTTCGCATCAAGATACCGCGTTCTTTCAGAGCCTCGCGGACGAGTGAGATATTGCCTTGTCGGAGATACCGGACGCCGCCGTGAATGAGTTTTGTCGAGCGGCTCGAAGTGCCTTTTCCGAGGTCGTGTTGCTCCAAAAGCAGAACATCGTATCGGCGCGAAGCCGCATCTAGTGCACAGCCGACGCCGGTCGCACCGCCGCCGATGACGATGATGTCCCAAGGCTTTGTTCGTTCGCGAACTCTTTTAAGGTTTTCGTTGCGGTTCACGTAGGTCAAGATTGTTACGCAAAAACGGCGAGAACGGAAATGTGTTTGACGGTGGAACGCAGGGAACAGGCTTGATAATTTTCTAAAACGATTCGACAATCAGATGCGATGAGTGACGAAACCTTCGAAAAAATGTTCAAGCCAAAACCGCTGATCGCATGCGCTCTATTGTTTATTGCCTCCGCGGTCATCCTGTATTTTCAGGGCCGCGTGTGGTGGTGTCAGACCGGCGATTACACACCCTGGTCGTGGGACATCTGGACGACTCACAATTCGCAACATGTACTCGATCCTTACGCATTCACGCACGTATTGCATGGCATACTCGAATTCTGGCTGATCGGACTTGTATTTAGGAAAATACCTATCGCCTGGCGACTAGTGCTTGCTGTGGCGATCGAGAGCACGTGGGAGATAGCCGAAAATTCGTCCTTCATCATCGAGAGATATAGGACAGTTACCCTGTCGCTCGATTATTTTGGCGACTCGATCATCAATTCGCTCGCCGATATTATTTGCTGCGCGACGGGTTTTGCAATCGCCTACAAAATAAGGTTTTGGAGATCTCTTGCGTTGTTCGTCGCAACCGAAGCAATCCTCATCATTTGGATCCGCGACAGCCTCATAATTAATATCATTATGCTCATCTATCCGATCGAGGCATTGAAACTGTGGCAGATGGTGGGGCATTAAGTGGCCGCAAAGAGGTGCAAGAAACCACAAAATAAGAAATTCTTCTTTTCGCATTCATTGCGCATTTTTGTGGCGGCTGATCTCAACGTTCGCCGCGGGCGGCCTCGATTTGGGATTGGTGTTCGACGGTCAGCTTCCTTGAGCCCGGCTGGTCGAATGTTTCCATTAGTCTTAAAGTCTCGTCAAGAATGCGGAGTTGGTATTCACGCCAATTCGGCTTGCCTGCGACGGACCCAAATTCCCCGTTGTGGTACGCCGTTCGCGGTGGCCGAACTCTGTCGGTGATTGAAGGATCGACGGAGAGACATATTGTCGGAATACCGGACATTTCAATGGATCGCGCAATGATGCCAAGCGTCTGATGACAGAGTCTGGACGCCGGGATCAGTAGTGTAGCGTGGACGTCGTATCGATTCAGCCGATCGGCTATCTGTGGACCGAGTTCACCGGCAATGCGTTCTGCGTTTGGTATACAGCTACTGACCGACCACCAAACGTTATTGAGGCTACCAATTACGCCGTTTGCCTGATACTCGAGAAGGCGATCGATCGGAATCTGGGCGTTTCGATCCTCGATGATGGCCTTTGGATCGTAACCTTGTGCCGAGTATGAAAGATCACTGGGCCAGACCTCGATCGGTATCTCGCGATAGCTGAGATCGCCGTCTTTCGTGTTCGTTTCAAACGCATCCGTGCCAATGATGTATGCACCGGCGGAGGAGATGAGCGCGAGGTTGAGCATCGGTAACGCCCGGCGAACCGGCGAAAATGGCGAGTGAATATTCTCGACAAACGGGTAACCGCTGAGACTGTCATTAGCATTCCATCGACCGAATCGTTCGGACCACACGCTTTGTTTCTCAATGACTTCCATAAATTAGGTCTTGAATTCCTTTGAAAAATCGTAAACGTCGGCCTTTTCTTGTTTTGGGCCAAATCTGCGATTTGAAATTATGAAAAAGACTATCAACGCGGCCGCCATTCCGGCAAACATTACCCATACAGAATACTCGTGAAGGGTATTAAATTGTATCCGCAGCGGGTCATCGACCGCCACTTCGTCGATCGGCCTACCGATCTGCGCCCTTACTGAGGCAAGCCAAAAACCGATCACAAACTGGCCGACAGCACACGCAGCTGCGAGCAGCAAAAGTAAGAAACGCTCGATCCATAGCCAAAACTTGTTTAGATTAGCGGTGCCAAGAAGGGATGTCCCGATCAATATGGCCGCAATGCCCATACCGCCGAAGTTAAGGATCGTAAGATTTCGATTGACCACTGCACCCGCCAGTTCACGCTCAGGTAAAATGGCGAACGCGCTTTGCGCGACGCCGATAAAAAACACCGCAGCACCAAGCCAAATGGCCAGAAAAAGAAGCCGGATGTCTGAGAAAAACTTCATGGGCGTGCCTTCTACCAATAGTATCTAGCTTTTGAACAAAAAGGGCAAAATACTCGCGCTCAGCCGCGAGCAAGTTTCCCCAGCCGTTCGGCTGCGGCTTCAAGCGTTTTGTCTTTCTTGCAAAAGCAGAATCGAACCATCTGCGAGCCAATTAATGAGTCATGATAAAATGAGGATCCTGGCACAACGGCGACGCCGATCTCGCGTATCAGATGTCTGGTAAACTCAATGTCATTCGCAAAGCCAAACGCCGAGATATCGCACATCACGTAGTATGCCCCCTCCGGCATATCGCATTTGAAACCAGCATTTTGCAGAGCGGGAACGATAAAATCACGTTTGTTCTGATAATCACGCTGAAGGTCGTCGTAGTAGCTTGGTGGCAAACTCAACGCGTACGCACCCGCGTGCTGTAGCGGATTTGCGGCGCCGACGGTGAGAAAATCATGAACTTTGCGAATTGCCGACGTGATATCGGGCGGCGCAATGCAATAACCCACGCGCCAACCGGTGACGGAGTATGTTTTGGACAGCGAATTAACGACAACCGTGCGCTCGCGCATCCCGGGAATATTTGCGATACAAACATGCGTCAGCGGATCGTCATCTGCGTGGCCGTCGTAAATAATGTGCTCGTAGATCTCGTCGGTAAAGCAGAGCGCGTCAAACTCCTTGCAGAGATCGGCGATGAACTCGAGTTCGCCTTTGGTGAAGACCTTTCCGGTCGGGTTATTTGGATTACAAATGATTATCGCCTTTGTTTTCTCATTAAAGGCTGCACGGAGCTCTTCGCGGTCAAAAACAAAACCGTTGTCTGTCCTATAAAGCGGCACGTGCCGTGGCGTCGCGTCAGATAATATCGCATCCGGAGCGTAATTCTCGTAGAAAGGCTCAAAAACGATAACCTCTTCCGTCGGATCGACCGTCGCCATCATTGCGGCGATCATACCTTCAGTCGAACCGCATGTGACCGTGATCTCAGTTTCCGGATCGAGATCCATGCCGAGAAACCACATCGTCTTCTTCGCTATGGCATCGCGAAAGCTCTTGACGCCCCACGTGATCGCGTACTGATTATGATCAGCGGCAATCGCCTCCATCGCTTTTTGCTTAATGTCCTCTGGCGCCGCAAAATCAGGAAAGCCCTGACCTAGATTGACGGCGCCGTATTTCACAGCCTCGCGCGTCATCTCGCGGATGACGGATTCGGTAAAACTTGCGGCCTTGCGAGAGATGCGGTTTTTGGTCGGTTTTGCTATCGACATATAGTCTGCTCAATAACTTGTTTTACACCGAATATACCACAGCCCGATGCTGCTGCGGGCAAACATTGAAGGCATTGCGGCCATCCAACCTTCCGAAAATGGGTTTGTTAAGAGTCGGTATCTACGCTAAACTAGCGCGCATTAGACAGTGGGGTATTTTGCGATGAAATATAGGCTTATATTATCTTTGGCGATCTTAGTTATTTTCTCGGCAGTTGCAGCCGCGCAACCCGTTTCTCGCGGGTACCTTTTGAGTCCAGGCGACGAGCTGTTGGTAAAAGTTTTGGGTGAGGAAACATTGGGCTTCACAGCCACAGTTGATGAGAACGGATACATCAACGTCCCCTTTGCCGACAAACCGGTGGTTGCAAAATGCCGGTCCGAAAGCGAACTTCGCGGCGAGATTTCGGTACTTCTTGGTAAGTATTTGAAGAATCCGCAGCTTAATCTCCAGATCACGAAACGCACGGTCATCCCTGTGACCGTGTATGGTGAGGTAAACAAGCCCCAGGAATTTGACCTTCGTCGGAAAGCCACTCTGATCGAGCTGCTTGCAAATTCCGGGGGCGTCAAAGAAGAAGCGGGTGGCGTTGTCCAGGTTTTCCGACCGATAAAACCTGCGTGCAGTAGTGAAGAGTCGGCAAACTGGCGGTCGAATCCGAACGATCCGCTTGACGTGCCGTCTCGTACCTTTAGCCTCGCGAATATGGCCAAGGGCGGTGAAGATGTCAATCCGATAATTTATCCGGGAGACGTTATCATCGTCGACAAGGCCGCTCCGGTTTACATCACTGGTGAAGTTCTCGCTCCGGGCGGGCTCTATCTTAAGGAAGACGGCCTCACGCTGACGCAGGCCATCGGGAAGATCGGCGGTTTTCGCCGCGAGGCAAAGACCAAGGACATTCGCATCCAGAGAAAAAAACAGGGCTCGACCGACATTGAGTTTATCTCGGTCAACTACGATCTGATCAAGGCTAAGCAACAGCCTGATGTAGTGTTGCAGCCGTACGATATCATTGAGGTAGATGTGAAAAAAGATAGTCTCGGTGTATCACTCTTTAAGTTTGCGATCGGGCTCGCTAAGCAGGGAGCGGGGGCGCTTTCTACCGGGACCGGCTACCGCGTACTTTACTAGGCGTAGAGTTTGTCGATGATCTCGCGATATTTTTCGTCCACGACTCTTCGTTTCACTTTGAGCGTAGGCGTAAGTTCGCCATTCTCGACCGTGAATTCGTGTTCGAGAAGGGCGAATTTTTTTACCTTTTCAAACTGTGCGAGATTCGGCGTCATCGCGTCGATCTGGCGGGCGAAAAGGTCGAGAATTCGTGGGTGTTTGCAGAATTCGGCGGATGTGTGAATGTCGAGTTCCTTGATCTTCGCATATGATTCGAGCATCTCGAAGTTGGGCACGATAAGGGCGGCGGCGAATTTTCGTTCATTGCCGACAAGCACTGCCTGATTCACAAAACGCGATGCCCGAAGCAACTGTTCGATCGGCGACGGAGCGATGTATTTTCCCCCTGAGGTCTTAAAAAGCTCTTTCTTGCGATCGGTTATCTTTAGATAGCCATCCGCGTCCAATTCGCCGATATCGCCCGTTCTAAACCATCCGTCGTCAGTAAATGCTGCCTTCGTCGCGTCGTCCTTGTGGTAATAACCGAGCATCACGCCCGGCCCGGTCACCTCGATCTCACCGTCACTCGCAATCCGAACTTTTACATTCCGGATCGGCCTTCCAACCGTACCAACACGAATTGCGGTCGGATTGTTTGACGAGATTACCGGAGATGTCTCGGTGAGGCCATACCCCTGCATGATCGCGATCCCGGCTCCCGTAAAAATTAGATAGATCTCGTCTGGCAAAGCCGCCCCTCCGGTGATGCAAAAACGCAGGTTACCACCGAAAAATTCACGCAGCTTTACGTAAACGATCTTGTCGGCAATCCCATGCTTCGCCATGAGCGACATCGGGATCGGTTTGTGGGCCTCGGTGAGCATTGCGTATTCCTTGGCAACGTCGATCGCCCAGTCAAAGATCATCTCGTTGACACGACCTGCCTGAACGGCCTTAAGCCGTGCCCGCTCAAAGACCTTTTCAAATATCCTCGGCACACCGATAAATATCGTTGGCCGAACTTCCTTCAAATTATCCGGCACCTTATCTATCGACTCAGCATAATGGACCCGCATCCCGTACCGAATGTAAACATACATTCCCGTCCGCTCAAAAACATGCGACAACGGCAGCACCGAGAGCGAAGTGTCGATGCCGGTGAATGCATATTTTTCACTTGCGTCGACCACATTAGAGATCAGGTTGCGGTGCGTCAGCATAACGCCCTTAGGCTCGCCGGTCGTGCCGCTGGTGTAAATCAGGGTTGCGATGTCGTCCGTGTCGACCGCACGGCGAAGCTCGCCAGGGAGATCTGGCGACGATGTACGAAGGGCCGCGCCTGCGGTCTCGAGATCAATAAGCGAGGTGACCCGATCATCTACGGCGTCACCGTCAAAAATGACAAAGCGTTCGAGTGACCTGCAATCAACGATCGCCGACTTGATCCGCTCAAATGTCTCGATGTCTTGAAGAAAGAACACCTTTGCCTCGGAATCGTCGATGATATAACGGACTGAGTCCGTTCCGAGAGTCGTATAGATCGGTACATCGATCACACCGGCAAACTGACAGCCCGCGTCGGCCAGGGTCCATTCCGGTGAATTCGCCGCCAGGATAGCCGCACGATCGCCCTTCCTGAGTCCCAACGAATACAGGCCGAGCGCTATGTTCTCAGAACGCTCGACGATCGTCTGCGACGAAATGTGTCGCCATTCACCGTCTTTCTTATAATTTAGTGCATCAGGAAGGTCGAACTCAGTAGCATTTCGCAGGAAGAGGTCGGGCAGAGTCGGCGGCTCGGTAGCGAGTGAAGCGATAACCCCCGAAACTCGGTCTGGTCTGACATCAAGAAACTCGTTCATTATTCCATGATGCCCCCAAAAAAGATCTTGAGCACTTCGCCGGCCATTGGAGCGAGCGGATAGGATTTCGACGACAAAACCCAATTGGTTACCATCTCGTCGAGCGAACCGTAGAGGATCTTTGCGGCGACGATCGGCTTGATGTCGCTTCGGAATTCTCTCGAAGTCTGGCCGTCTTCGATCGCCTGACGAATGATATCAAGATATTCGTGAAATCCGGCCGCCGAAAACTCCTGCATGTGCTTGGTCGACCCGCGCAGCTCGACCTGAAAAACGATAGCCATATCGCGGTCAGCACCGAGCCGCTCCAGATGAAGTTCGGCAATACGCTTTAATCGGTCGGCGGGCGACGGTATAGCGGCGAGCTCTCGCTTGCCCTCGCCGATGAACTCCGCCATCGCACGGTCAAATATCGAGTGAAGTATCTCGTCTTTGCTCTTGAAGTAAAGATAGACCGTACCATCGGCGATTCCGGCGTCCGCAGCGATGTCGGCCACCTTTGAATTAAAAAACCCTTTTCTCGCAAATACCTTGGTCGCAGAGCGAAGTATCGCACTGTGCTTGTCTGAAACGATCAGTTTTTGTGCACTCGATGTGCGTGTTCCTCGTGCCATCTCAGTAATAGGTCGGAGAAGAATACCGGGCACCGAGACATCCACATACGCTCTTGAGCCGCCGGCTGAATGAACAATCATTCATTTCTCTATACGGTATATTAAACCTCGTCCGATAGGCAAGAAAAATCAGCGAAAAATTGAAATACTTTCCGGCAATAAACAGAAAAAGGTCCCGGAGTCAGCCCGGAACCCTCCAATTGGGACGCGAAAGACGTTGTTCTAAATGCCTAATTTGACCTTATATCTGAAACCGCCCGCATAGATGTCCTCTTCTTTGAGCACCTCCTGAGTTCTCTTAGCGATCCAGAATCGCTGGACAAACGTGGCGCCCTTGGGCGATCTTGATGTGTACTCCATGATCCAGCAGTCGATCTTTTGTCCGCCGCCGGTGACCAGGGTTTCGCTGCCCGCCACGACGTAGTCGGCGATCTTCGGTGCGGCGGCCCCTGGATCATAAAAATTCACCCGAAAGGTACGGCCGGCTTTGTAGGGGAACAATTGAAAGACCGTCAGGTCAGAATGCCAGCACAAGTTGTAGCTGCTGAACGACCCTTCGAAATCGTTCACGATCTTGGACTTTGTCGCATCGTCGATCGTGCCCTCAAATGAGGCCTGTTTTGTGAGGAAGTCGAACTTTGCGGTAAAGCCTCTGGCTTTCCACCATATGTCGTGCCGAAGTGTTGAAAAGTCCTCGGCATCGTGCAGGGTCTTTGACGTGTGAATTACAGCGTCTTCTGAGTCCCACTGCTGTGTTATCGAGTACGCCTTTCTCCCGTCAATATTAGCGGCTTCGACGTTGATGTTCACGAGAGTAAGCTTCTCGGCAGGTCCGTCAGCCGACCTTTTGAAATAGACCAGGTATGATGACCGGCCCGGTTGAAGATATTTCAATGCCAGCTCCTGCTTTGTTATTGCGATCGTATCGGGTTTCTGCGCAGGTACGGCATAGGAAAATACAAATAGCGTCGTTATGATCAATAGATATCTCATATCGTCGATCATAAGCGACAGCGTGCACAAACAAGTTGACTCTGTCGTGAAACAGGCTGGATCTGGCGTGAACCAGTTAATTTGTGACGAATAACGGTGAAGAAAGTGGCGGAGGGGACAGGACTCGAACCTGCAAGCGCTTACGCGCGGTAGTTTTCAAGACTACTGCCTTAGCCAATTAGGCTACCCCTCCGCATGAGAGGCGAATTCAAAATATACCCGATGGCAAAAGCAACGGCAACCGCAAAATCGCACCTAATTGGCGGATTTTGATCCGATCTGTATCTTCAACTCGCTCCTGACAGCCTCGATACCCTTGACGCCCTGTGCCTTGACGACGACATTGCCCTCGCGGTCAAGCACATAGTGCATAGGGAAAGGAACGGTAATATCGCCGTTTTTGTCAGGAGTGCCGAATTGGCTGAGGATGATGATCGACGCGTCGGGGATGACCTGATATTTGAATGGATTCTTTGCGAGAAACTTGGCCAACTCGTCCTTGCGGCTCGCCGCCGGGGCGATGAAGACGACATCCGGATTTCCCTTGTACTCATCAACGAGTTGATTGAGCAGCTTTATTTCGGCCAAGCAATTTGGACAATTGATGAACCAGAGATTTAGTACGACGACCTTGCCTCTGAGCGTGCGCGTATCGATCTTTGAACCGTCCATCGCCGCGGAAACAAATTCGGGCTTTGTGTTCGTGGCCGGTAATTGTGCGTGGATCGAAAGCGAAGCCAGCAAGATCACGGCGAGTAATACCAATCTTTTCATTCACCCTTTCTAATTTGAAACGGTGAGGATGTCAAGGACTACTTCGACGCGAGGCGGTCGATCGCCGAGGCGAGTGCCGCAGTGCGGTCAAAACCGCTCGAGCGATACTGAAGCACACCGTCCCTGTCGATAACAAAGAATGATGGAAATCCCATGTCCAGACTGCCGTCCCTGGTGCGGTCGGCATATTGGAGGACGACGCCGAAGCTGTTCGGCAGAATATGAGACGCCAGGCGGTTTTTTTGCGTGTATGACTCGACCTTTGCCTCGTTCTCCATGGTCAGGGCAAGAAAGACGACATTCTTTCCGGCATTCCTGTCGACGATCTGATTGACTTTTGGGAATTCGTGACGGCAGATCTCGCATTTCGTCGACCAAAAGGTGAGAACGACCACCGAGCCGCGCAGTTCCGTGAGATCAAAGGCCCGGCCGTCCATCGAATTTCCGGAAAATGCGGGTGCTTCCGAACCGATCTTGAGACTAGTCTGTCCCGAGACAACAACCGTAAGGGAAACGATCAATAGGGCAACCGCGAGGTACTTCATATATGGCAAAAATAACGAGTGTAAGGTGTTAGACAGGTTTCAACACCTAATAATAGCAAATTTGCAAAGGCGTCGGGATTTCAAAAACTCGGGTCGACCTGCGGTAGCGGTGGTTCCTGCGGCGGCGTGCTAGAATTTTTCGAATGCTGCTCGAATCGCTCGAAGCTATGAATTTCCGCAACCTGCAGGGCCGGATCGAGGCCCGGCCCGGGCTGAACGTGTTTGCGGGCGAGAACGGACAGGGCAAGACCAACTGGCTCGAAGCGATCGGTGTTCTCGCCGCTGCACGCTCATTCCGCACGGCAAAGCTGCAGGAAACGGTCAGTTTCGGCGAGCGATCGGCCGCCGTTCGCGGCAACGTCCGCGAATCGCCCGAGATCGTCCGCGAGCTGCAGGTGATCATAGCCGGAAATACCAAGACCTTAGCCATAAACGGCAAGAAAGAGACAGTTCAAAAGTACCTGGGACAGCTCTACGCGGTTGTTTTCAATTCGGATGAGCTTGAGATCGTCCGAGGCACGCCAGAGGCTCGAAGGCGTTTTTTGGATGCTGGGATCGTCGGGCTGCATCCGCCGTTTGTTCAGGTCTTCACCGATTACAATCGCGTTATTAAGCAAAAAAATTCATTGCTGCAATCAATCGCCGGGCAAAGCCTTTCGATCGAGGCGATGGCCGGCCGACTGCAGCCGTGGAATCAGCAGCTTGTTGCACTTGCAGCAAAGATACACAGGGCACGCGTCAGATTCGTCGAACGTATCAACGATGTACTTGAGAAAAAGCTCTTTGGCCGCGAGGAATTGTCCGTGAGATATCTGTCTTCCTTAGAGGAGATAGGCGATCTGAGCGATTACGAAAATCTCATTGCCGAACGTTTGCGGCTTCGCATACAGGCAGAGGTAATCTCGGGCCACGCCCTGATCGGCACCCACCGCGATGATATGGAGCTAAAATTCGACGGCCACGACATCCGCAAATACGGATCAGCCGGACAGCAGCGAAGTGCGCTTCTCCTGCTTCAGCTCGCAAATATCGCAGTCTTCAATGCTACACGCGGCGAATACCCGCTCTTCTTGATCGACGACATTGATGCCGAGCTAGACTACAAAAGGATCGGCAAACTCCTAGCCTTTTTGGACGGCAAAACCCAGACATTTGTGACCACCTCAAAAGAGAGTTTTGTCGAAAGATTTGGCTCCGCAGCTAAGGTTTTTCGCGTCGAAGGCGGCAAGGCCGAAATTCAATAAAATAAAGCTACTTATTACGTTTCGCGGCTATCGAAAGGCGGCTAAAAATGCTAAAATTGTGTTTTGGATTCGCCGCGATTTTCACATCCTTTTGGATTGCGAGATCCGAGTAATAATTCATCGTTTGGTAGATCTAAATTCGATAGTTTCGTGACAGAGGTTTTCAAAATTGGCTAAAGCAAAGACAGAGTACGGTGCAGATCAGATCACAGTTTTAGAAGGCCGCGACGCGGTGCGCAAGCGGCCGGCGATGTACATCGGTTCGACGAGTGAGATCGGGCTGCACCATTTGGTTTACGAGGTTGTCGACAACTCGGTCGATGAGGCCCTCGCTGGTTATTGCGACACGATCGAGGTCGTTATCCATATGGATAATTCCATCACGGTCGTCGATAACGGCCGCGGTATCCCGACCGATATGCACAAGCAGGAAGGCCGTAGCGCGGCTGAGGTTGTGATGACGATCCTGCACGCGGGCGGTAAATTCGACACAAATTCTTACAAGGTTTCCGGCGGTTTGCATGGCGTTGGCGTCTCTTGCGTAAACTTTCTGAGCGAATACCTGCGGCTCGAGATCTGGCGTGACGGAGCGACGCACGAGATGGAATTTGAGGCCGGCATTCCGGTTGCTCCACTCAAGCAGACCGGAACAACCTCAAAACGGGGCACAAAGATCACGTTCCGCCCGGATTCGAGCATCTTTGAGACGACAACCTACAGCTTTGAAAAGCTGTCAGAACGCTTACGTGAAAAGGCATTTTTGAATAAGGGCATTCGTATCTTTATCAAAGACGAACGCGAAGAGCCAGAGAAATCGCACGAATTCTATTACAAAGGAGGCATCGCCGAGTTTGTAAAGCACCTCAACAAAAACAAGAGTCCGCTGCACGACGAACCCCTTTATTTTGAACAGATAGCTGACGACCTCTCGATCGAGGTGTCGATGCAGTACAACGACAGCTACGATGAGAAGATATTTTCCTTCGCGAACAACATCAACACCGTCGATGGCGGCACGCATCTGTCAGGCTTTCGCGGCGCGATCACGCGTACGATCAATAATTACGCTGAAGCCTCGGGTCTGACCAAGAATGCCAAGGTCACGCTTACGGGCGACGACGTCCGCGAAGGATTGGTCGCTGTGATCTCGGTCAAGATACCGCAACCGCAGTTTGAGGGGCAGACTAAGGGTAAATTGAATTCGCCTGTCAAAGGCCCGGTCGAGTCGTTCCTGAACGAAAAACTCGGCGAATTTTTCGAGCAAAATCCCGCCGTCGCTAAAAAGATCGTTGGCAAGGCCGTCGATGCCGCACGCGCCCGTGACGCTGCTCGAAAAGCAAGAGAGATTGTCCGCAAAAGTGCTCTGGGATCGTCGACACTGCCCGGCAAGCTGGCCGATTGTCAGGAAAAAGACCCTGCATTAAGCGAAATATATATCGTCGAGGGAGATTCCGCGGGCGGGTCGGCTAAGCAGGGTCGCGACCGCAAGAATCAGGCCGTTTTGCCGCTCAAGGGTAAGATCTTGAACGTCGAGAAGGCCCGATTCGACAAAATGCTCGGCCACGGCGAGATCAAAGCGCTCATCACCGCCCTTGGCACCGGCATCGGCCACGAAGACTTTGACGTGGCAAAGCTCCGATACCACAAGATCTGCCTGATGACCGACGCCGACGTTGACGGCAGCCACATCCGCACGCTGCTGCTGACGTTCTTTTACCGCCAGATGCCGGCGCTGCTCGAGGGCGGCTTTGTTTACATCGCCCAGCCGCCGCTTTACAAGGTAAAACGCGGCAAAAAGGAAGAATATATCAAGGACGAAAAGGCGATGTTTCGCTACCTGATGCGAATGGCAACCGCCGATGCGCAGATCAGTTCGAATGCTGGATCGATCGAGGGACGTGAACTTTCAAAAGCTCTTGAGCAGACCACGGAACTCAAAAATTACTCGGCTAGGCTCGCGCGCCGCGTTCATAATGATGCCACGCTAGTCTCGCTCTTACTTGAGGCATTTGCGGGCAACGACGGCATTATGACCAAGAATACGGTCCGTCTGCGCAAGGTTTTTGGCGAGCAGGACATGATGGCCGAGGTCGAAGCAAAGCTAATCGCCGGCGGATACAATGCCGAGCTAACAGGCGACGCCGAGCACGGCCTGCTCGAGATCGATGTCTCGTATCCTAACGGTCAAAGCCTTAAGATCGACTGGAATCTTGCCTCTTACGTCGAATTCCAAAAGGCGCTCGATCTAAAACGTAATCTCGAACTCGATTTCCCGGGCCCCTTCATCCTTGGTGAGAATGGCAAGAGCGAAACGCTCGCGACCCGCGAAGAGCTGCTCGAGAAGGTAATGGCTATGGCCAAAAAAGACCTCAGCATCCAGCGTTACAAGGGTTTGGGTGAGATGAACCCCGAACAGCTATGGGAAACCACGATGGATCCCGAAAAACGCACCATGCTTCAGGTCCGCATCGAGGATGGGATAGAAACTGACGGCATTTTCACCGTCCTCATGGGAGACCAGGTCGAGCCACGGCGTAAATTTATCGAGGATAACGCTCTGGATGTGAAGAATCTGGACGTGTAGGATTTAACTAAAGAGGTCATAAGGGGAGTTTTATGCATTTCTTTGCGTATAAACAAACCGCATTCTGTTTGACCAGCCACGCCTCTTTGACCATGGAGTCGTATGTTATGACCGCTTATTCGCGTCTTCTCACAAAAAGGGCGAGCACAAATCCAACAAAGGCAACGACATCGACAATATTCTGTCGTCGTTTTGAACTCGAAGCTTTTCGTGTTCATTCGTTGTTAAAAGATCCAGTTTAGACGAATCGATACAGATCAAACTCGAATAGATCCAAATGCTGACAACTGACAGGTTTTCATATGTGTGAGTTGTGGACATTGCTTTGCGCGGCGGTTTTGGTTTAATCTCGGCCTAGTGACTCTCCTCAGTTTTTCTTGCGGTTTGGGCTGTGGGAATAATCATCCTTTCCGTCACGATCTACATCTAAGGTGTTATGAGAAACTTTTTCCCAGGGATATTCCTTTTGTTTGTGTTGGCTTTGTCGGCACGCGTGTACGCACAGTCGCCCACGCCGACGCCGGATAGCGATGACGTGGTCAAGATCACGACAAAGCTCGTGCAGATTGACTTGATCGTTGTCGACAAGAACGGCAAACAGGTTCGAGACCTCAGGGCTGAGGATTTTGACTTGATGCAGGATGGGAAACCCCAGAAGATTACGAATTTTTCGTATGTTGACAGAAAAATGGAATCTGGGCCGACTCGGATCGATACGAAAATAGAAGGCAAGGACAAAGCAGTACCTCAGCCACCACCAACACGAGTGGCAGTCAGCGAAGCCGGGCGAGTAATTACTTTTATCGTGGATGATTCAGCTGGGTCATTTTTTGGCGTCACTGCCGCTAGGGAAGGTGTTGAGAAGTTTATACGAGACCACATGCTGCCTAACGATCTGGTTGCGATCTACCAGACGCGATCCGGTGCGAGCAGATTTCAGCAATACACGAACGACAAGGCTCTTTTGCTGGACATCGCAAAAAAAATACGTTGGTATCCGTCGCTGATCAACTCAGACGGTGCATATTTTCAATCAGCAAAATCAAACGAATATACAAAGCCTACCGAAGGCGGGTCGAAAGTTGTCAAGATCGAGTCGGACGAGGAAAAGAAGATCCGGGAAAATCGGGAGGCATCAGAGAGCAGTAATCAGTTTGTCGGCGTTCTCGGTCTGGTTAACTATGTCGTACAGGGTTTACGACATGTCCCGGGCAGGAAGATAGTTTTCTTCATGTCCGACGGGCTCTCGCTAAAGAAGGGTTCGGAGATCAATCTCGATGTCATCAAGCGAATGCGGGAAGTGACGGACAGCGCCAATCGGTCTGCTGTCGTCATCAACACGATCGATGCAAGAGGAGTCTTTGACCCGACGATGATCGAAGCTAGAGACGAGGTTTTGCCAAAAAACGATGTCTTGGCGACGACAAAAATATCAACAGATCGCTGGATCATGGCAAGGGATTCTCAAGATGGCTTGATCTTCATGGCCGCCGAAACCGGCGGAACGTACATGCAAAACCAGAACAAACTGGACGTTTCCGTCAAACGAGCCCTTGATCTGGAAACCGGATACTATCTGCTCGCATATGAGCCGGAAGAGGGCTCATTCAAAGATCGAAAATACAACAAGATCTCTGCGACAGTAAAACGCCCTGACTTAAAAGTGATCTCGCGAGCGGGTTATATCGGCAGGGTCAACGAAGTTAGCAAACCTCGACGGAAAACCGAGGATAGCGAACTTTATCAGGCTCTTGTCACGCCTCTTCCGCAGCCGGGATTAAGCATTAGGTTGTCGGCCTACTTCGCAAATACGCCGTACGGCAACGACTTTGTGCGATCGATGTTTCATATCGATGGAAACGAGATCACATTTGCCGATGAACCGGGCGGCCTGAAAAAGGTGATCCTCGATGTCGTGGCCGTCACGATGAACGAGAAAAATGAGGTTGTTGACGAGTTTACACGGACGCACACGCTGAAGTTTGACGCGGCCACTGCGGCCCAGATCAAACAACGCGGCCTCGCCTATTCGGCTGATGTCACGGTGAAAAAGGCCGGAACTTATACTTTCCGGGTTGCCGTCCGCGATGGTAATAGTAAGACGCTCGGTTCGGCGAGCCAGGTCGTGACGATCCCGGATCTAAAGAGATCGGGGATGTATGCGTCTGGATTGACTATTACGGGTGTCGATTCAGCGGGCAAGTTTGCGACGCCGACAGCTCCGACGGCCGAAACCGCGATATCTCTGCCGCCATCGACCGCTGTTCCGGCGATCCGCAAGTTTGCCCCGGGCTCGATCGTGGCTTATCTCTATAACATTTACAGCGCAAAACTCGACCCGGCAACCGGCAAGCCAAGAGTCTCGGTCAAGGTCAATCTCTACCAGAACGGTAATTTGATCGCCGAGGGCAAACCTGAGGAGATCGATCTGATCGGCCAGAAAGACTACACCCGCCTCGAGAATTTCTCATACATGCAGCTCGCGAAAAACGCCGATCCGGGCGACTACGCGATCCAAATAATCGTCACCGACCTCGCCGCCGGCGCTAAAGGTGCGGTCTCGAGCCAGTGGGTGGATTTTGAGATAGTCGGAAACTAATTTATAGACTTTCGAGGCTTGTTTCCTTTGCCGAGTACGTTAAGATCGTCCGCCGCTTTATTGAGCGAAGTAGTTCTAGAACATATCCGGTACTGAAGCTGGTCTGCGGTGCCGGTCGAATACACAAGATAGCTCTCGCCCTTCATGAACGTCCCGGCGCAACTAAACACAGTTTCGCTTTTCGGCAACAAAACTATATTACCTGGCGGTAATATTTCTGCCGGCGGGTTTGCGAGTCTTGTTTGATCCGTGATGATCAGTATCTCGTTTGGAAGAGGCATTTTCCACCACCGATCGACCTCAAATCGAATCAGTTTTGTTTCCCGGTCTTGAGAGTCATCTGGGAGTGGAGGGGTAAAGCCCTCCCACTTGTACAAGATCCCTTTTTGATATTCAAACCCAATGACCTTCCCGGTAAAAACGGCGCTCGAGGTCTGGAGCGTCCCTCTCACCTGATCAGCAACCGGCCCGCCTACGCCCCCCGGACACATGCAGGCAAATACGGAAGCTGCTCCAAAGAGTAGAAACGTGGCCGACGCCATCAAGATACTTTTTACACTAGTTTCAGCCATATGTGCCTTTACGGTGCGGCGAACCGGGCGAAAGTTGTCTGATCACGCGACGTCCTGTCGTTCGACACCATCGATCTCCATTACCAGATCCGCCCCGTAAGCTTTTGCCGGGGTTTGGTAGCCGGGGGTGAAGTTGCCGGCGAGGATCTTTTCGGCGATGTTTAGGGCGGCGATCGACGTCAATGTGTAGCCTTCGGGGCCTTGTTGGCGGGATTCGGCGGTGTTGCCGTCGGCGTCGGTCGCCATTCCCCACATTAGGGTTTTGCCTTTTTCGCGTTCGGCGTCGGATGGGCCGCCGGCGGGGATCTTGCTCTGGAGATATTTTTGGATCGGGCCGGTCGCGAGGAGCCAGCCGAGGTAGCGGGACATCTTCATCATTTTGACGGCGCTTGGCGGTGCGATGGTAAAGACCTCGATGTTTGGGATGCCGGTCGAGTGATACGCCGTCGAGATGTCGCCCCATGGGATCGTCACGCCGATCTTTTTGACCTCGCCAAAATTGATCTCCTGAGTTTTCCACGCGGCGGGAACGCCGGTGATTTGGCCGTCTTTTCTGATCGCACCGCCTTTGTCGACATTCATTGTCATCGTCGCCTGTGTGCCGTGTGAAATACGTCCCATGCCGTAGAATGCGAGCGAAAGATGCGTCGCGGTCGGCAGGCGATCTTTCAAATGCCTTGCCAAACAATCGCTCGGCACCACATCAAATCCGACGCCCGGCATCAGCATTACACCGGCCTCCACGGCCTGTTTATCCATCGCCGCACACGTCTCAAACACGCTGATCTCGCCCGTGATATCTGTGTAATGCTTCCCGTTTCGCAGACACGCCTTTACCATCGGCATACTCGTGATCGAGAATGGCCCTGCACAATGCAGCACCATATCGACCTCTTGCAAAGCCGCATCGAGCTTTGCCGTGTCATCGAGCGCGAAGACTTGATGCTCAAAGCCGTACTTCGCTGCAAGCTCCGCGACCTTAGATTCATTGCGTCCTGCGAGTATCGGCTTGAGACCACGTTCCGCAGCCATTCGTGTGATCAGTTCGCCAGTGTAGCCATTGGCACCGTAGATGAGGAATCTGTTTGTCATGTGTTTATTCGAACAGGATAGACAGGATGTGCCGGATTAGCAATCCGCAAAACATCCTGTCTATCCTGTGCATTCTGTTTGAATTGCCTTAGAAAATGCGGACCCGCGATTTCTGAGACTCCTCAAGCCGACAAAGGAACGTTTCACGGTCAATCTCCTTCGCCCCAAGAGCCTCCATGTGCGGCGTCATTACTTGGGCGTCGAGCCACGCCGAGCCTCGTTGTTGCAGGTGATCGATTAGAAATAATAGCGCCAGTTTTGATGCATTCGGGGCTTTGTAGAACATTGATTCGCCGCAGAAGACGCCGCCGGCGTCAACGCCATAGAGGCCGCCGATGAGCTCGCCGGTGATGTCCCACGCCTCGACGCTGTGTGCCATGCCTTTGTGGTGGAGTTCGGTGTAAACCTGTTCGAATTCCGGCGTGATCCACGTGCCGCCCTGGCCCGGGCGATATGCGAGGGCACATTCACGCATTACGGCGACGAAATCGCGGTCGATCGTGAACGTATATTCGCCCCTGCGCTGCTCACGCGCAAGAGACCGCGGAATACGAAGATCTGCAAAATCAAGTATTGCTCTCCGCTCCGGGCAGTGCCACGGCAGCGGTATTCCCTCGGTGTACCACGGGAAAATACCGCGTTGGTAGGCTTCGCGGACGTTTTCGACCGTTAGCGACGTGCCAAAATCAACGACATCGCCGGCGCGATACATAAACCGCCCGATCTGAACCCATTCGGGGTAGTCATAGGTAAGCGGATCGGGGAAGACATTAACCACAGAGTTCACAGAAGACACCGAGAGAAATGATGTTAAGAATACAACGTCTTCTCGGCTCGTTAGAAGTCCGCAAATAGCAATTTGATCATTCCGACTCGGTGCTTTGTGTGCCCTCTGTGGCAATTACTATACGACCTTCAGCTTCCACTTGCCGCGTTTGAAGAGCAACGCCGCCGTTACCGCGAGTAGCGAAAAGGAGAGCGTTATGGCCCAAAACACGCCTTGCGGGCCCATCTCAAGAGAGTACGCGAGCATATACGCGAGCGGTATCTCGAACATCCAGAAGATGAAGAGATTGATCCACGTCGGCGTGACCGTGTCTCCGGCACCGTTGAACGAGCTTTCCATGACCATTCCAAGGCCGTAAAATGCATAGCCGTAGCCGACTATCCTCAAACAGTCGCGACCGAACGCCGCGACATCGGGGTCGGTCGTAAAGATCGCGATCACCCAATCGGGAAACACGATAAAGAAGATGCCCGCGAGCCCAAGCAAAACCGCATTTATGAATCCGGCGAGCCAGACCGAGCGTTCGGCGCGGTCGGGTTTTCCTGCTCCCAGATTCTGACCGACCAGCGTAGCAGCGGCATTTGCCAGACCAACGGCCGGAAGTATCACAAAGACGATCACCCGCAGGCCGATCTGGTAACCGGCAAGAGCGACCGTGCCAAAGCCCGCAATAATGACAACCAAGCCGGTCCAACTCGCTGTGGCGATAGTGAATTGCAGAATGCCCATGGCGGAAAGCCGAACGAGGCTCCAAAGGAGGTTTGGATCAAACTTCCAGTGGTGCCGGCGGATCTCGATGCGCCCGCCATTGCTGCGAACGAACAGGGACCACGCAGCATAGAGTACTCCAACGCCACGCCCGATCGAGGTCGCGACGGCCGCACCGGTGACACCCAATTCCGGGAAAAAGGAGATGCCAAAGATCAACATCGGATCAAGAACGATGTTGAGCCCATTTGCGATTATGAGCACGCGCAGAGCTATCGCCGCATCGCCTGCACCGCGAAAGATCGCGTTCAGCAGAAAAAGGAAAACGATGACGGCGTTAGAGCCGAACATAATCCGCATGAACGGCGTTCCTAGCTCGACGACCTTTGGTTCCGCCCCCAGGAGCCTAAAAATGTCAGGTGCGAAGACGACGCCGATCGAGCCCATCACCGCCGAGACGATCAAACCGAGATAGATTATATGAGCGGCGCTTCGAGCAGCACCATCCATGTCCTTTTCGCCCGTGCGGCGCGCAACGGTCGCGGTCGCACCAATGCTGAGCCCGATTGCTACGGCGTATATCAAAACCAACACCGACTCGGTAAGGCCAACGACGGCGACAGATTCGGGACCGAGTTTTGCGACGAAAAAGGTGTCGATGATGGCAAAAAGAGCCTCCATCGACATCTCGAGGATCATTGGGATCGCCAGAATAATAAGCCCGACAAGAATCGGACCTTCGGTAAAATCGCGCTTTGACCCGACAAACGTCTCGCGAACCACAGCCCAAAAAGAATTATCGACCGTCTCCACGGACGGAGTTTCCTCAGTGATAGGCATAAAAATTGACCTGAAAAAAGAATCGTGATGGCACAAGATGTGCCGGGAACACCCGTTGCCACGCGCGGTTCGCGCGACTAGGGCACTAATTCTGAGGGTTATTTAGCGGACGGACGGCTTCATAGTTTTTTGAATATAGCACAGCAGGGTCAGGCAAGAAAAGCCTCGAGGCAAAATTCTCGGCTCAATCGCCTACAAGGTCATAATCCATTCAGCCTTTTGGTTTATTCCCATGTCGTCTTCGTGCAAACGCTCCTTGTTCTGAAAGTCGCACGGGTTTACAATCTCCGCAACAGACAGATTCGCACATAGGCATAATGATCGACCTAAACCGCAGGGAATTTCTGAAGGCATTGGTTGCGACTGCGGCCGTTGCACTTCCCGGTCGCGGGGTATTTCCCTTTGGCCGTAGTCAAGATCGGCCGTTTGAGTTTCTTGTCATCGGCGATTCGCTTGTTTGGGGCCAGGGTCTGCACGAGAAGGACAAATTCTATACGCTCACCGCCGATTGGCTTCGACGTGAGGCCTTTGGCCGGCCTCGCGAAGTTGATCTAAAGGTCAAAGCCCATTCCGGCGCAACGATCAGGTTTGATCCTAAGGAAGCTGAAAAATATCGACTCGCCGGTCGCGATGAGACTTTTTTCTACAAACCCGAAGTAAACATTGGCTTCCCGAGCATGTGGAAGCAGGTCGAGGTGGCTGCCGCCGAGTACAGGGCCGCCGGCGTGAAACGCGGTGCCGATCTTATCATGCTCACCGCCGGGATAACCGACATCACGGTCGAAGGCGTGCTCGACCCTTTTGGCGATAATAAAAAGCTGATCCCGTTGATCGAAAAGACCTGTCGTGACAAGGTCTCGGAGTTGATCGACCACGCGATCGCTCATAACCCCAATGCCTTGATCGCCGTCGTCGGCTATTATCCGATGATCTCGTCGAGTTCATCGAGCAGTAAAGTCTTTAACGTCTGGCTCGAGACATTAAATGTGCCCGGGTTTCTGCAACCGTTTGTAAATAATCCCCTGGCGCGACCTTTATTCTTTAATAAGATACGCAAAGCGGGTATCAAGCGCTCACGCATTTGGGTCGAGGAATCAAACAAGAATTTCCAGCTTGCGGTCGATGCGGCGAATGCAAAGGCCGGACGGGCGTGTGCCATCTTTATCAAAGCGCCCCTCACGGAGGAAAATGCCGGCGAGGCGCCAAATACGCTCCTCTTTCGCATGAGAAATAACGGCTCGGTTACGGATCCGCTATTTGCCCAGCGCCGCGCAGATTGCCGCATTGCCCTCACTGAACTCAAGAAAACCACCGGTATCAAATATTCGGTCGAGCGATGCTCGATGGCCGCCGTTGGCCATCCCGACCCCGCCGGGGCCCGCGCTTACGCCGAGGCGATCAAGGCCACTCTCGCCCCTCTCTTTAAGTAACGACTTTCCCTAATCCTTTCAAAGACTTTGCCTAGCCGCTATACTTTAGCTTGTGGTTTTGCGATGAAGATAGCAGTAGCAATGAGCGGCGGTGTCGATAGTTCGGCGGCGGCTGCGTTATTAAAGGAGCAAGGGCATGAGCTTGTCGGCTTTACTATGCAGCTGTGGAATCAGCGGCGTGGGATCAGCGTCGATGAGAATGGCGATCCTTTGCCGAGCCGTTGCTGTTCGCTTGATGATGTTTACGATGCAAGGCGTGTGGCAGAGTCGCTTGGATTTCCATTCTATGTTTTGAATCTCGAGAAGGATTTCGAACGGGATGTCGTCGAGCCGTTTGTCGCGAGCTATCTATCGGGCGAGACGCCGATACCGTGTGTCGCGTGCAATTCGCGTTTGAAATTTGCTTCACTTGATAAAATGGCCGTGTCGCTAGGCTGCGATAAGGTCGCGACCGGGCATTTCGCACGTGTCGAGTACGACGAAGCGGCGGATCGGTATCGGCTTTTTCGTGGCCGAAATCATTGGAAAGATCAGAGCTATTTTCTTTGGGAATTAACTCAGGACCAGCTCTCACGGGCGTATTTTCCGCTTGGTGAGATGCAGAAAGAAGAGGTTCGCGACATTGCTCGCGGAGCGAAGCTCTATACCGCCGAGAAGCAGGAGTCGCAGGAGATCTGCTTTGTGCCGGACGGCAAATACAGCGAGTTTATCGACCGCTATCTCGATCACGAGGGACGCGTAGATGACCTGCCCGTTGACGGCGAGATAGTAAGTACCGCAGGCGCGGTGGTCGGAAGGCACACCGGCATTCATCGATACACGATCGGCCAGCGTCGAGGGCTCGGAATTGCAAATGAGAAACCCCTATACGTTGTCCAGATCGAGCGTGCTAAGAATCAAATTATCGTCGGCGAGGAAAATGAGCTGGAGCAAAGCGAGTTTACTGCAAAGGGCGTTAATTGGGTTGCGTTTGATACGCCGACAGAACCGGTTCGGGCGAAGGTCAAGATCAGGTATCGGCATGATCCGGCGCCGGCCACAATTTTTCCATTGACAGGGGACGTCCGCGTTCCGACCGCACGGATCGTTTTCGACGAGCCGCAACGAGCGATCACGCCCGGTCAGGCGACGATTTTTTACGATACCGAGACCAGCGACGAAGTGGTCGGCGGCGGTTGGATAATCAAGGACTAGATATATGGCAAAAGCAAAGAAACGCCCAAGCAAGGCTGCCAAGGCCGCTAAAAAGATACTCGGGGATTCGAAACTCCTCGCCACAAAATCTGAACGTGAATTGGTGGCAGGCAACGAATTCAAGTCGTCTATCGTGACACCGAGGGCAAATACAACTGCTATTAAGCCGCGTCCGGAGAAGAAGAAAGGGTAAGTCGTCTAAACCGTTGGGCTTCTCGCGTCATAAGTCGGCGAATGCTAAAGCCCATGCCTATGATTGCTGTCCTTAGCCTCAAGGCAACGACAAATCGAAACGAATTCTGGTCGTCCTCGAACAAAAGGGCTGGTCGGCAAGCCTTGATCTATACCTCTAAATGCTGATTATACAGTTGCCGCGTCTGCAGATTCCTCTTCGCATCGTCGGCTTCGAGGAATGCTTCGACCTCGTCTGCTTCATCCTCAGCCACTGCGAGCGGTAGCTCAGCAGCCTGGACTTGCTCGTATTGAGTTGCGGCCGCAGCGACAGCTTCTTCTTCCTGAGTTTCGCGTGCCTTGAGCATGCTGCAGCTACCCTCGAGGATCGCGCCTTCCTCGACGATGAGGCGAGGGCTGTGAATATTGCCCATCACGCGAGCTGTGCGACCGAGCTGGAGCTTTTCGCTGGCCACGATGTCGCCGTTTACGGTTCCGTTGATCATTGCAGCGGCGACCACTATGTTTGCATCGACCTGACCATTTGTTCCAATGATCAGGGTGCCTGATTCCGAAGCAACGGTTCCGATCAGATGGCCGTCGACGCGGAGCATTGCGTGAAACTCCGTCTCGCCGGTCAGCGTCGTACCATGCCCGACGAAGCCGCTTAAGCGTCCTTCTTTAATATCGCGTGCCATCGAATCGCTCTCGGATATCGCACGCGAGGCGGCTGGTTGTTCACTGGCGTAGTTATATTGCTGTGGCTGTGTCGGTTCGGGGCTGGCTTCGTCCCTGTTTCGTCCCATTCTGATCATCGTGATTTACCTCGCAAAAATGTGTATTAGACAAGACGAAAGCCTCAAGATCCGACCCGTGGCCGAACGACCACTCAGCCTACGCAAATGCCTCGTATTCTCTATCAAATAGATAATAGGTCACTTTTGCCATGAGGTCTAGTGCTTTTTTGAGGTTGTAAAATGCGGGCTAAAGTGGCATTATTCATAGCTTTCCTTCAGAGTTTCTGATAGGTGCGTATAAATAATGCAGGCTGAGACAAAAACCAAGCACAAACTGCTCAAAAAAATGGGCGCGTGCGTAGCTGATTTCTCGATGATCGAGCAGGGCGACAAGGTAATGGTGTGTCTCTCGGGCGGCAAAGACAGCTACACGATGCTCGATCTGCTGCTCGATGTTCAGCGGCGTGCACCTGTAAAGTTTGAAATACTTGCAGTTAACCTCGACCAGAAACAGCCCGATTTTCCCGAGCATGTGCTGCCTGATTATTTAGAATCTCGCAGCGTGCCCTACCGCATCGTCGAGGAAGACACCTTCTCGATTGTCAAAGCTCAGATTCCCGAGGGCCAAACTTACTGCTCGCTGTGCTCACGGCTGCGACGTGGAATTTTGTACACGACAGCCGTCGAAGAGGGCTGCACAAAGATCGCACTCGGCCATCACGCGGACGACATCATCGCGACGTTTCTGATGAATCTCTTCTACACCGGGCAGCTAAAGGCAATGCCGCCAATACTTAGGTCGGATGACGGACGAAACACCATTATCCGCCCGCTCGCGTATTGTCAAGAGTCTGAGATCCAAAAATACTCCGAGGAACAGCAGTTTCCGATCATCCCGTGCAACCTCTGCGGCTCACAGCCAAACCTAAAGCGCGCCCGCGTAAAACGCCTCGTCACTGAGCTCGAAAAGGAAACGCCCTACATCCGCCAGACCATGATGACCGCCCTGACCAACGTCACAGGCAGCCATCTGCTCGACAATAAGTTGTATGATTTCAACAACTTCCAACCAATGATCAAAGCCATCCCCGCCGGCCACGGCTCCGTCGAAAAAGAACTCGACGACATCTTTGACCACTCGGAAGCCGCCTTCGCCCCAAACCTAATGGCCGCCGCCGGTCTTGAAACTTTAAGTCAATAGAACGGGGATAAAATTGATCGGAACGGATGACGTTCTGTCCGTGTTCTATTCCTTCGTGCCAGATCGCCACAGAACCTCACTATGGTTGCCCCTTCGTCTGCGTTCTCCTCGATCTCTTTAAGCCCGAGGCGGTCGAGATGAGCTTTGACAAACCCGCCCAGATCATCGGTCTGCAAAAATGCGAACCGGCCCACGAAAGCGCCTTCGCCGTCAGACCAAAGAGAGGAACCAAGGCCAAGGTCGTCCATACAAGCCCATTCTGCATGCACTTCATGATAACAATGATGCGCACCGCCCTATTCAACGAGATCATCATCGACGACCACGACGACCCCAATTACCCCATCATGCAACTCCACCTAAGAACCGTCACCGCCGTAATCGCTGCGCGCGCTAGTTAGCTGCTGAGGGATAGGTTAAAACCAACGCTTGACTCGACCAACCTAGCAGTTGAGAATGTTTCTGACGTTTGTACCCAGAGGTCCGAACAAGTCAGGTTTACGTATTTGTCTATGATCATCCCCCACGAATCCCTCAAAGAGCTTGAGCGGTTGTCTGAGCAGAATTTGAATCTGCAAGCTTATGAAGCTGCAAAGCCGTACGGTGAATTTTCAGATTGGGAAGGCACTGATGCGCTTTTGGTTGGATCGCATCTTGCTTACAGCCTCGGCGCTCCTGATGCGTCGTATCCACTGACCTCGCGGGTCTGGCATAAGGACCGATCAGAGCCGAAGGCCATCTTTTTTTACGCGGGCGAGATACTGTCGCGTCGCGGGCCGTTGCCAGCCTTGATGTTCATTCGAAAGCACCCCGATCTTGCGGCCGACGACAAGCTGATGAGCTGGTGGTATTCGCTGACAGGGCAACTACATGCATCGCTGCGCGATTTCACCACGGCTTCCACATGGCATGAGCGGGCGATGGAGGTTTGCGCGACGGAATCGTGGGTCTGGGTTTCACGAGCCTTTTCTCTCGAGCAGCAAGACCGCTACGAAGAGGCACTTGAGAATGCGATGAAAGGGCTTGAGCTTGCCCCGCAACGTCGTGCTACGATCTCGGCCGCAGCACATTACCTAACGCTGCTCGAGCGGGACGATGAGGCTCTCGAATTGTTAACGCGTTCGTCAGAGAAGGTTGAGAACGGTTGGGTACTTAAGCAATTGTCCGAATTGCAGGCGGAGCTTGGGATGGATAGCGAGGCGTACGATTCGCTCCGACGGGCCATGGAGCTTATGCCAATGCTTGAGGATGAGCCGGCAAAGTGGCTTTTCGGCGGACTGTCTGACTCGGCCTACATGAAGGGCGATTTCGACGAGGCTATCGAGTTCGCCGGTAAGGCTGGCGGGACGTTTTTTGAGAAGGCCGTCGAGAACATGCGTGGTGCCAAACCCGAGGCGAACCGTGTGCAACTCGAGGTTGGCTTTCTACGCCAGCATCACGTCACATGTGCTCCAGCGACCTTGTCGAACATCGCCAGGTACTGGAAGAGAAAAGCCGACCATCTCGAACTGGTCGAAGAGATGTGCTATGACGGCACGCCGAGCTATAAGGAACGCGCGTGGGCTGAAGCGAACGGCTGGCGAACCCGCGAATTCACTCTCAATCGCGCCAACGCCCTTGAGCTGCTCGAGCGCGGTGTGCCTATGACACTCGCGACGGTCTACCCGGGCGGCGGCCACCTGCAGGCGATCGTCGGGTACGACGCGCGACGCGGAACCTATCTGTTTCGCGATCCATACTACCGGCGTCTGGGTGAGGTTCTCGCCGCCGAACTCGAGGAGCAGCAACGTGCCAATGGCCCACGCGTGATGGCCCTGGTGCCTGAGGAGAAGGCGGCACTTCTTGAAGGCTTGACGCACGATCTATTTGAGAGCGAGATCTATGAACTGCTGTTCACGCTCGAATGTGCGCTTGACAGGCATGATCGCGAAGAGGCGGGCAAGCGTCTCGATGAGATCGAGAAAAAGCACCCGGGCCACCGCCTGACGCACTCGGCGAGTTGGACGGTTGCCAACTACGATGCAAACATGCCGGGTGTCCGCTCGGCCCTAGATGGACTACTCAAACTTTTTCCCGACGACGTCAATCTTCGCCTGAACGACGTCAGCATTTCAGCTCAATCGACGAGCCGCGCAGAACGACTCGACAAACTGGAAGAATATTCAAAAGCGAAGGAGACCAATCCGCTGTTTTGGCAGATGTTCGGCTACGAGCTCGGGCTCGACGCGCGAGAGCATGACCGGGGCATTCATTGGCTGTTCCGGTCGCTGAGGCGTTCGCCGGGTAATGCGTTGACCTATAGATTGCTGGCGGACATCCTTTGGTCGAAACGCCGCTTTGAAGAGGCGGCAGAGCTATATCGTTTTGCCTCGTCGCTCAACGACAAGGATGAGAATTTTGCCTACGCATACTTTCAAGGCATGCGGCACCTCAAGCGAGAGCATGAGGCCCTGACAGTGCTCGCCGACCGCGCGCAGAGATTCATTAAGCAATCGGGAATGCCGACGCGCAGCCTGTTCAATGCGCAGCGAGAACTGGGAATGGTCACTGAAGCGTTGGCAATGCTCGATGATGCCGTGTTGAAGCGATCGACGGATGGCGAATTGCGCCTTTTCGCGGCGGATGTAAAAGCTCGCTTCGGACGAATAGAAGATGCCGAAGGCTTATTGAAAGCTGCTGAGAAGATCTCGCCCAAGTCAATGTGGCTCAGGACATCGGCCACGGTTTCCCAGCTAAAAGGTGATCTGCCGAACTCTCTTGCCTCATGGCGGAGTGTGCTGGAAGCTGACCCCTCGGCCTACGATGCACATGAAAATGTCGCGTTTCTCATCAAGGGTATGGACGGCGGCTTGGCGGCGAAGGACCATTTGCGGCGTGCTTGCAAGAAGTTTCCGATGAATCGCGGCCTACAAACTTTACGACTGCAGTATCTGGACGACGAGGCGGGTGAGGCCATAGCGGTCTTGCGTGATCTGGTCCGCAGAGACCCGAGCGATGCCTGGAGCCAGCGCGAACTCTCGCATTGGTACGGTCAGGTTGGAAAGCTCGACCGATCTCTGGAGGCGGCTGAGGCAGCGGTCGCTGCGGCTCCTGACGACGCAGCAAGTCGATGGTTCCGAGGTCGTGCTCTCGAAGCGCTCGGGCGTTATGACGAAGCGGTCGCCGAGTACGAGGCAGGAGTCAAAAGCTGGGTAGATCACGGTTATTCGATCTCGAGCTGGCTTAATTTGGTGCGCACAAAGGAACAAAAACTCGCCGTCCTCGATATCATTTGGGCGGAGGTGAAAAATCACTCTATCAATGGCGACGGCTTATTCGCGTTTCGCGGTGAATCGGTTCGATTTCTTGATCAGACTGAGCTTCTTTGGCGGCTGCGCGAATTTCAGGCGGAGAATCCGCGGGCGTGGTTTGCGGCAGTGGCTGTTGTCCAACAGCTTGTCGACATGGGCGAGATTGCCGAGGCACTCACGGTCGCATCAAAGGCGGTCGAGCAGTTCCCCTTGGTTTACCAAACTTGGCTCGATCTTGCCCTCGTACACAAGCTGAACGGTGAGGTGGAAGAAGAGATCGCGGCTCTTCGAAATGTAGTCGCTATGAATCCTGGCGACAGCTACGGATCGCAGCAACTGGCGGCTGCTCTGCAGCGTTCGGGAAGATATGCCGAGGCGAAGGACGTGCTCGTGTCAGCGCTATCTCGATTGCCGTTCGACCATTATCTTCACGGATACCTTGCCGAGGTTTACTGGAAGCTGAATGAACGGAAGAAAGCTGTCGAAACATTGAAGTATGCGGTCACGCTGGAGCCGGCATACGAGTGGGCGTGGGCCGCGATCAGAAGCTGGGCAGCCGAGACGGGCGACGCGGAATTGCCCGTCAAGCTGGCGCGTGAACTAACGGAGCGCAAGCCGCGAGACCCGCGTTCATGGGTCAACCTTGCCGAGATGCAGGAATCGGGGGCTTTTTCTCAGGAACAACTCGATGCGATCGACCAAGCATTAGCACTGGATCCTAATAACGCGAACGCTCTCGCGATCAAGGCGAACTGTCTGGCCGCCGCTCGCCGCTACGACGAGGCGATCGAGATCTGCAATACAGTAATGCCGGATGGGCACCGACCCGAACAACTGCAGTTTGTCGAAGCCGGGATCGAGATGAGTCGCGGCCGTATTTATCGCGGCATGGATATAATGCAGTCACTCACACGGAGAAGTCCCGGCTATCTGCCCGGATGGGCAAGGCTCGCCGATCTCTATCGTACCGATGAAAGCCGCTCAAGCGATTACCTTGACGCGGCACGGCAGATGGTTAGGCTCGCCCCTCGCGAATCAATCGCATACGGTTATCTTGCCGAGGCCTCAATGCAATGCGGTAATAGGGACGAGGCCCGCGAGGCTTTACGACAGGCGGTCGTACTCGATCCGGGTTACCAGTTCGCGTCCGATACTCTGTTTCAGATCTTCATCGAGGATGACGATGTGGAGGGCGCTGAGCGGTTGGCCGCGATGTTAACACATTCAGCCAGGGAGATTGGCCTACCCATGGCCATTGAAGTCGCGGCTGGGAAGAAAGACCGTGAGCGTGTGTTGGAGTTGACTGCGACAATGTTGCGGTCGCCGGACGTGATCAAAGAAAAAGCGGACGCAGCGTTCGAAAAGGCAACGAAGTTATTCGAACGAAAAGACATGGAACTCGAGAACGCTCTGCGATGTCTGTGTGCTGAGGAGAGTATCAATCCGATTGCAGGACGGTATTTGATCGCCGAAGTTTGGCGTGGAAAGGCTCGCCCGGGCTGCGAGGAAGCTCTCGTTTCGATTGCGGACAACAATCCGCTTTGGGCCGAAGCCGCCGGTAAATACCTCGAAATACTCGGGGCAGAAATGCCGGACCAGTTGTCGAAATTTATCGATAAGAACGCCGATGCTCTTGCCGAGAATACCAATGTATGGGCCTCGGTCGGATACCACTTCACCAATACGGGCGACTATGACAGAATGAGCAGTTGGTTCTCGGGTTGGGAAAAACGAAGCGACGTTCGACCGTGGATGCTCTGGAATTACACGATCCTTCTGCGTCGCGAGGGCGTTACGGACGGCGCAGATAAGGTCAACCGTGCGGCTATCGACCTTCCTTACGATGACACTGTTAACTTGCACTTGACGCACATTGGGCTTGCGGCTTTCGCAAAGGGGGATGTGGATGAGGCGAGGGCGATCTTCTCAAATATCAATCCGGGCACGATGACTGATTGGGACCGGTTCTTTTATGACCTGCTGGCCGACGCTCTGGCCGCGGCGGAATCGGCCACGACGGGTGACGCTGACTCTGCTAGATCGATCACCGACGGAATAGTCAGCAACGCCATTACACACGACCCCAAGCAGGCCGATCGCATTTTGCAAGATTCAGTCCGAAGCGCGCTTGAGACACTTTTCACATTGATCGGCAGTCGTTGGTTCACGTTTCGTGTAAAAGCGAAGTTGTACTCTTACACTCTCGGGTGAGACGACGCACGGTTCCAAATCAGGAGACTCTAGAGGGTCTGGGGAGTCTCGAGAGTCGAGCAAAGACTGATCCGGTTCATTCGTGCTGGAATTCGTGTTGATTCGTGGCTAAACCAAGTTTTTAACCACGAATGAACACGAATTTTTCACGAATAGATCAGTCCTACTGCACCCAGCCGCCAAGGCGTAGTTCTCATTTCAGTTTTCGGGGTGCAAAGACCCTATCATCGATCGCGACGTTGTGTTTTATTGAGCGGACGGTGGTGACTATGTCGCCGTTGCCGGGGTTGTTGTTGGTCATTTTGTAGGGCAATTTTATTCCGTCGATATCGCGGTAGTCGCTGTAGTGGATCGTGAACGGGATGACCTGTTGGCTCGTGCTGGATGAGACGCTGCCTTCGTGTTTGAGGAGCAGGAAGGTCGTGGTCGAGTAGTATTGCTTGAACGGCGAACCGGCTTTTGGTTCGAAGCTTACAACGTACGTGTCTTCACCGTTGACCTTGGCTGTGCCGGTGACCTCGACCTTTTTGTAATTGGTCGTCCAGTCTATGCTCGAGTAAAAATCGTTGAAAAGGCGAACGTCGTCGAGCTGCTTGCCCGCGAATTTTTCGGCCGGGGCAAAGCTGTAGTGCTCGTAGCCGCCGGTGCCGTCGAAGTATTCCCAGCCGCTCGCGATCTTTTTGCCGAGGGCGATCATCGTCGTTTCAGTCGCTCCCTTGTTGGGCGCCTTTGCCCACGATATCGTCTTGCCCTGAACGCCCTGATGCACCATATCAACATTGGATTCGGTCACGCGGGACGTGATCTTTCGCCAGTTGGCCTCGCCGCCGATCGCCGCGACGGCTTTTGTGCGGAGTTCTTCGACGGAAATTACGGGCTTGTCTGGAGCCTGCGGTCCGGCGAGTTTAAATTCGAACGTGCCTTCCGGCTGCGTGACGGCGACGGCGGTCACCTTGCCGGCCGCATCGCGTTTGGCATTGAGGAAATATGTGTCAGGCAGCGGAGCCATCGCGAAGCTGCCATCAGTTTTCGGCGTAAGCGCGTACGGCTGTTGGCCTGGGACGTTGAAGGTAACTTTCCCGTCCGACTCTTTGATCTCGATCAGGGCCTCGCTGCTTCCCGGCGGTGTGTAGCGGCCGATCAGATCTTTTGCCGAGGAAACAGGAGCGACCACTGACTTGGTCTCGGGAGCGGCTTTGTTTTCGATCTTGGTTTCGACGATGAGCCGCGGGAGTTTGCGGTTACCCTGCGGTTGGATCATCTCAAGCTCGGTCGCATCGCCGGTCTCTGGTGTGAATTTTAAACCAAAACCATCGGGCAGACTTTCTGCCCTAAATGTCCTTGGTGCTGTGCGAACCAGTTTATACGGCGGTTGGCCGGGCACGATGAGGAACATATCTTCGCCCTCGATCTTGACCTCGACGCTGCGCTCGGCACTGCCGTATTTACCGGCCATAAACTGCATTGTCTTGAGCGGCAACTTGACGGCTTCGGTCTTTGGCTCGTCGAGAATATTCGACCAAATGACGGGCATTATGTCGCTGCCAAGGCTCGATCCGGTGACGTTTGTGAGCATCACGAAGCCGAGCTTTTTCTCAGGGATCATCGCGACGAGCGAGTTAAAGCCGTCGATGTTGCCGCCGTGCTCGACGACCTTGAGGCCGTTCCAGGTGCGGAGCATCCAGCCGAGGCCATAGTTGACGGTGCCGGCCGGGTTCATCTTCATCTGCGGTTTGAGCCATTCTTCGAAGCCTTTTTCCGATACGAGGCGTTTGCCGCCCGCCGTGCCGCCGTTTAGAACGAACCTCACCCACTCGGCCATATCACGCGCGCTCGAATTGATCGAGCCGGCCGGCGCGACCTCGTCGATGTCGCGGAACGGGCGTTGCTTCGTCTCTTTCGTGTCGAAATTGTAGTCGTAGCCAAGCGAATGATCTTTCGCTTTTGCCATCTGCTTCATCGACATGTTGCTGTTCGTCATGCCGAGCGGGGCGAAGATGCGTTGGGGCACGAATGTTTCCCACGGCATTTTCTGAGCCTGCGTGACCAGCTCGCCGGCGGCGGCGAACATTATGTTCTGATACTGGAATTTTTCGCGAAGTTTCGCAGTCGGCTTGGCCTGAGCAGCGACCTGGATCAGTTCGGCACGGTTGAGTTTGCCGGTGATCATCGCGAGATCGGTACGATTCAGCCCCGAGGTGTGACACATCAGGTCGCGGATGGTGATGTTTTGGTCCGTCTCGGGATCGTACATCTTGAAATACGGCAGGAGTTTTTTCGGTGAATCGTCGAGCGACAATTTGCCCTCGTCCTGCGTCATCAGCACGCTAAGTGCTGTGAATGCTTTAGTTGCGGAGCCAATCGCGAATTGCGTGTCGGGTGTGACCGATATCTTCTTCTCAAAATCCTTGTACCCGAGGCCCTTCATAAATATGACCTTGTCATCCTTCACGATCACGAGCGACATGCCGGGAATGCCAAGCTCATTGCGGCGAGCATCGACCTTGCTTTCGATCGCGGCGAGGGCTTTCTCGTAGCTCGGTGCGGTCGCAACAGCCGCCGAACCGACCTGCGCGTATCCGGCGATAGGGAGAGAAACGACGAACATCGAAAAAAGAAGAGCGAGCGTGGTCAAGGACTTTGCGATCATTGTCATATTTTCCTTTTGTAAATTATCCAATCGAAGATTACGTACATTATAAACGAAAGGTTCTGACAATCGGCTCGCGCTATAATCCAAGACGATATAATTAACGTATCAGTAACATGAGAAATATTGCGATCAGGTTGTGGCTGCTGCCGCTCGGCATTTTGTGTGTGTTGCTCGCGGGTGACGGTACCGCGCAAAAGGCGAAACCCGAGCTTTGGCGGCAGGTCGAGGTCATTCGAACCGCCAATGGTGTCCCGCACATCCGTGCCGAAAATCTGCGTGCGGCTGGATACGCTCTCGCTTGGCTGCAGTGTGAGGATTACGGCACGGTGACGCCGATGGAGCTGCTCGAGGCGAGCGGCCGGGCGGCGAGCGTTTTGGGTTACGAGCGGATCGAATCGGACGTTTTGATCGCTCAGCATCGCGACGTGAGCCTGTCGAAATATCATCTGCTGCTGCAGGCGACAAAGGACATTTACGAAGGTTTTGCGGCCGGTGTGAATCGCTACATCGAACTGCACACGGACGAATTTCCGCCGCTGATGCCGCACGATTTTACGGCCAAAGATGTGGCTGCGCTTGAAATCGTTCCGCCGTCACAGGCAAAGATACGGCGGTTTCTTGCGCGGCTCAATCCGACGGCGTCGCCCGCTCCGTCGCCGACGCCGGGCGATGAAGAAGGCCCCGATGACGGCTCGAACGCGTGGGCGTTTGCACCGAGCAGGACAAATTCGGGCAAGGCGATTCTTCTCAGAAATCCGCACCTGCAATGGACGGCCGGATACTACGAAGCTCACATGACCGTGCCGGGCGTGATCGATTTTTACGGTGATTTTCGTATCGGCGGGCCGTTTGCGGTGATCGGCGGTTTTAACAAAGACCTCGGCTGGTCGACGACGAATAACTCGCAGGACACAGACGAAATATACGCTCTCGATGTCGACCAGCGGCTGCCGGACCACTATGTTTTCGACGGCAAAGCCGTGCCGTTAAAACGAACGCTCGTTTCGGTGGCGTTTCGCAATGGCGTTGGGCTATCGACCGAGACGCGCGAGTCGTGGTCGAGCGCGATTGGGCCCGTTATTCATCGGCAGAACGGAAAGATATACGTGCTCAAATCGGCAGGCTACGGCGAATATCGGGCCGGTGAACAGTTCCTTCGGATGATGCGAGCCAAGACGCTGAATGAATGGAAAGACGCAATGCGGCTGCGTGCCCGCACCACGTCCAATTTTACCTACGCCGACCGTGCGGGGAATATTTTCTTTATCTGGAACGCCTCGCTGCCGCAGCTGCCGCACGCCGTCGGCGACGATCTGGCGGCGGTTCCGGCTCGCAAATCGTCGGATGTTTGGTCGAAGTATATGCCGTTCGACTCGCTGCCACAGGTGCTCAATCCGCCCGGTGGCTATATTCACAATGAGAACAGTTCGCCGCATTTCACGAACGTGCGCGCTCCGGTGGTGACGACGAATGCGTTTCCCAATTTCGAGCGGCCGAGCCTATCGCTTCGCAGCCAGCTAGCGTTGCAGCTCATCGGCGGCGACGAAAAATACAGCCTCGAGGATGTCGTAAAGCTAAAACACAATTACCGCATGCTGACCGCCGACCGCGTCAAATCCGACTTGATCGCGGCGGTCAAGGCGACGAACCCGACGGGCGAGACTGCGGATGCGCTTCGTTTGATCGAGCGTTGGGACAATACGGCTTCGGCTGAGAGCGTCGGCTCGACGCTGTTTGAAGTTTGGTGGTTCCATTATTCCGGGATAAGGCCGCCGGAGCGGACGACTTTGCTGCCCGATGCGCAGAGATTTGCTCGTGTGTGGAACATTGCCGACCCATACAACACGCCGAGCGGCCTCGCTGACAAGAAGCGTGCAGTCGAATCTTTCACGTGGGCGATAGACGAAGTAAAACGCCGCTACGGACGAATCGATGTGACGTGGGGCGACGTGCACCGCGTGCGTCGCGGCAATGTGGACGTGCCGGTCGGCGGCTGCGGAAACGATCTCGGCTGCTTTCGCATTCTCGGATTCACCCGCGACACCGATGGCAAACTCATCGCCAACAGCGGCGACGGCTGGGTCCTAGCCGTCGAATTCGGCGACACTCCGCGAGCGTATTCGGTCCTGTCATACGGTCAAAGCCGCTTAACGACATCGCCGTACCATTCCGATCAGGCCGAGATGTTTGCTAAAGGCGAGATGAAAAAGGTCGCATTCACTCGTGCCGATGTCGAGACTCAGGCGATCGTGAGGTTTAGGCCGGGCGAGAAGCGATAAGCGATGGCATTATGAAAGTGATCGGCAATGGCCAATATGCTATCTGCGATCGTTTGAAGATCGATGGCGAGGGTGAGTCTGCGTTTGTTTTTGGACGCGGGTGGTTGCTTGAGGTGGTCGATGTTGAGCGGGGCGAATATTACTTTTACAGCGATGGAAAGAAAGTGCGGCCTTCCGGGAGTCGTTTCGGGGTATTTTATCCTGCGTTTTCGATCGTTCGCCCGTACGTCAGAGATGTGTGCGGCAGCGTGGTCGGTGTTGGTTCGGTCGCAAAACTCGATGGGCTGCCCGATCGGCCGTTGTTGTTCGAGACCGACCATGTCGGCGAATTTCAAACCATCGATCAGGCACTTGAGGTTTTGGCGAATGCTGACGACAAACGAACGGTCGAGGTCAACACGCGGCAATCGCTGCTCACCCTGAAATGTAAAAAACTCATCGACGAGAACTACTTTGCCGAACCATCGATCGCCCGCATCGCCGCAAAGCTCAATGTTTCGCATGAGCACATGACACGGCAGTTCGGGCGGGATCTCGGAATGAGCCCGAGCGAGTATCTTCATCACCTGCGCGTGGCCGAGGCGACCTACCGGCTTAGCCTCGGCGACGCGATCATCGATATCTCAGGCGAGGTTGGCTACAACGATCTAAGCAGGTTTTATAAACAATTTCGCAAAAAGACGGCGACCTCACCGGGCGAGTGCCGAACGCTTTTTGACGACCAGATCTGACATCAAAAAGCGCCAAGACGTGATCGGTGCATCTGGAGTAGATTCGCAGGTGAGGTGACTAATATGAGAAAAGCAGTTTTTGGCGGAGCGATCAGTCTCGATAACTTTATGGCACGGCCCGATGGCTCGTTCGACTGGATCATGCACAGCGAAGAGGGCATGGAGATAATGAAAGAAATGTGGCCCCGATTTGACGTTATGGTCACAGGCCGCAAGACCTACGATCTGACACGAGCCATGAGCCCGGCCGACAGAGAAAAGGTCAAAAAGATGCACGGCGGGATGAAGGTCTATGTATTCTCTCGCACGCTCCCGGCCGGCGAAGACGAGGCCGGCGGATTTATCGTAAATTCAAACCCGGCAGAGTTTCTCCGCAAGCTGAAACAAGAAGAGGGAAAAGACATCATGATCATGAGCGGCGGTGATCTTGCGCGCACGCTGTTCGAAGCCGGTGAGATCGATGAGATAGGTTTTAATATCCAGCCGATCCTGCTGGGCGACGGAATCCCGCTTTACTACAAAATGTCCCGATCGACCGATCTTGAATTGATCGAGTGCAGACCGATGAAGAACGGGTGTGTTTATGTGCGGTATCGGGTACTTTCAGAACCGCCTGTGTAAGCGGGCGATCCGTTCCTTTATGTGCAAGGCTCTCGGATGCAGTGAACGGACCGCCCGCTCACGCGAGGCGGTTCTGACAAGTCAGGCCAATAATCTATAATTTCGACATGCTCGAAACCGACCTGAGTGTCACCACACAGCTACAGCTCTACTATGACCTTTATGTTCCTGAGGGTATCAATACGCCCGTACCGCTGCTCATTGCCGTTCACGGTTACGGAGCGCACAAGCGGTACATGATGCGCGAGGCGAAGCTTGTGGCGGGTGACAAGTACGTGATCGCAGCGATCGAGGCGCCGCATCCGCACTACCGGCCGACAGAAGACGGCGGTTATGCGATCGGTTACGGATGGCTCTCGGATCAGCGGCCCGAGCAGCACGTCGCCCTGCATCACAAATTCATTGTCGACGTGATCGACAAACTCGACAGCGACGGCCTCGTCGATCGCTCGCGCATCTTCCTATACGGCTTCTCACAGGCCTGTGCTCTAAATTTTCGCTTTGCGTTTACCTATCCCGAGATCCTAAAAGGCATTATAGGCGTGTGCGGCGGCATTCCGGGCGACCTTGAAACGAACGAAAAGTACTCGCCTTTTGCTGCGGATACATTCTATCTTTACGGCGATGACGACGAGTTCTACACGCAGGAGCAATTTGCCGGATTCAACGAAAAGCTTGCTACGACTTTGCCGAATTATCGATCAAAACATTACGCGGCGAAGCATGAGATCACGGACGATATGAGGGCGGACATAAGGAAATTTCTTGGGAGCTGTTAATTTAATTTTAGTTTTCTAATATCGACCATATCCTGTAACTCGGCTGGTACGATCACGCGTGGAGCCTCTTCGCCGTTGTCGTCCAAATACATTTCTATCTTGAATTCATCGGTGCGCACTTTTGCGAGCAGTGTTCGCGGGCCGTAAACGACAAATCTTGCAGTCTTGCCCGTAACGCCTGGAATAGGCAACAAGAAAGAGCGTTCGATCCGCCGCTCGCCAATGCGGAAGTACACGTCGACGACCGTGTTCAAGACTGCGGCCTGTGGGTTTAGCGATGTTACCGCGATCTGGCGGGCCGTGAATTCTTCCTTCTTGCCGGTGATGTCGATCTTTTCGGTTTTGACGTATTGGAGCATTTTCATTATGCTCGCAGGGCCGCGAACGCGGATCATCGGCGGCAGGACCGCTGTGGAATAGATCTCAAAGCCGGAGGCCACGGTGCCGCTGGTTTCCGCCTTTACGGCTATCTCTTTCTCCGCGACCGCCTCGAGTTTTACCGCCATGTTATTTGGCCGGACCTCTTCGAGCGTCAATCCGGGCGCGAGATTGTTGACTGAAACCGTGTCGGGCGAAAGCGGTACCACCCAGTCACCGGGCTTGAAAAGTGTCAGATCCAAGGACGCCGAAATGTCGCCTCGATTTAGTTGTTCGATAGCTCGTTTATCACCTCTCAGCACGATCTCGACCTCTTGTCGCAAGGTATTGGTGATGATGGCGTCGTTTGAAATGATCGAATTTAGCGGCACGACAATGCTTCGCGTCACCTGCGTGCTTAGGCCGGTTACGCCCAGCCAGAGAGCAACCGTGATCGCAAGCGCCAGCAGCTTTAACGCCCAGTCTTCGAGAAAGATCTTGCGAAGAATGTGCTTGAAGAAAAGCTTTCGAGGCTGAAGGTCACTCATTCTAATTCACCACTGAGTCACAAAGAACACGGCGAAATCAACTAACAGATAATCTATCAAAAACTCAAACTATCTCAGTGCTCTCTGTGTTCTCTGTGGTAAATTTCTTGTCCGGACGCGGTTCGACAAGCGGTATTTCGAGAGCATCGAGCAATAGCTTTCTTAGCTGTGTCGTATCGATATTTCGCCGCACTTTGCCGGCCTCGACGTATGTGATCAGGCCGGTTTCTTCTGAGACGACGAGCGAGATCGCATCCGAACCCTCAGTGATGCCGATGGCAGCGCGGTGGCGTGTGCCGAGTTCGCGTGAAACTTCCGGATTTTTGGTCAACGGCAAAAAAACCGATGCTGCGGCGATGCGTTCGTTCTGGATGACGACCGCGCCGTCATGAAGCGGCGTCGAGGGTTCAAATATCGTTACAAGCAGGTCATAGCTTATCCGCGCATCTACTTGAACGCCCGCGTCAATAAAATTCCTCAGCCCGACATTTCGCTCGATCACGATCAGCGCACCGATCTTCTCCGAGGCAAGTGTCGTAACCGCCAGCACGATCTCGTCGTAAACGCTGCCGCCGAATTGGCCGCGCTGTTTCTTCAATATCGGAAACCGAAACCGGTTAGCAAAATATATCAGCGCCTGACGGATCTCAGATTGAAACAGAACGATGATCGCAATACCTATAAAACCGACTGCGTACCGCAGCACAAATTCCAGCGTCGCCAATTCCTGCGTGACAGCAAACCAATACAATACCGCGATCAGCACCATCCCGACGACCGTCGGAACCGCCCGCGTGCCGCGAAGGAGCTTGAGCACGACATAGACGATGATAAACACCAACGTGATGTCAATGACATTGCGGAGCGTACCAAATGTCGGTATTAGGTCAGAAAACTGCATGGCTCAAACGCTAAACGTCCATAGAATATCATAACCGTGAGTTAAGCAGACGGTCTTTGACCGTCTGAATTTTGAAGATCACGGCGGTCATAGACCGCCGGCTTAACGAGTGATATTTGGAGTTTGCGGTTTAGACCTCAAACGGGACCTCGGCGTTTTGCAGGACGCTGAGCTCATTGCGGGCGACGCGTTCGAGCAGTTTTGGATCGTCAAACATTTTGACGAGGCCGTTGACCGTTGCATAACGCGGTTCGTCGGCGATGGTGACGGGAAGATTAATGAATGAGCGCATGTACTGGTCGATGCCCTCGAGCAGCGAACCGCCGCCGGTGAGAATGACGCCGCGGTCGTATATATCGGCGGAGACCTCAGGCGGGAGCTCGGTCAGTGTATCTTTTACCTTTAGGGCTATGCGGCGGACGATGGCCTCGACTATGGCGTAAACCTCGCCGCTGGTGACCTCTTCGGCATGCGGGCTGCGGGTCTGCACGTCGCGGCCGCGTATCTCCACTGCCTTGGAAATATCCTCGGGCAAATAGGTCGAGGCAAATGTTGTCTTTAGATGCTCAGTGGTTTCCTCACCAACCTGAATACCGCGATGACGGCGAAGGTGCGTGGCAAGGCTCTCATTGATGGCGTTGCTGCCGTAACGCTCGGATGTAGAATGAACGATCGTACCCTTTGCAATGATCGCGATATTTGTCGTACCCGCGCCGATGTCAACAATCGCTGACGCACGTTTATCGGTCGGAAGAACGCCTGCGCCGAATGCAGCCGCGAGGCCCTCTTCCATCATAAAGACTTTGCCTATCCCAGCTTCGTCGGCCGCATTGATCAGAGCGCGTTGCTCGACGTGCGTCACGTCCGAAACCAAGCTCATCACTGCTTGAATAGAAATATTCGAGCCGCCTGTCTTTGCCTTTTTAACAAAGTGGGCGAGCATTTTTTTCGTTCGCTCAAAATCGGCAACAACACCGCCTATTAACGGAGCTTTGACCACGACATCGCGGCCCTCGCGGCCGGTCATCTCGGCGGCCTCAAGACCAAAGGCAACGATCTCTTCGGTCATCTCGTTGATCGCGACAAGGGATGGCTCGTCGAGGACGATGCCACGGCCCTTGACAGCGATGATGGTGCTGGCGGTACCGAGATCGATAGCCATCGAATCGGTTACCAGTTTTTTAAGAGATGAGATCTTTAGCATAAAGATGTCTCGTCAGATTGTCGGGGCTTAACGTGAATTATATGCCTAATAAGCCATAGGTTCCAAGACGCGTCAATCCCATTTCACTTCAAAAAGATCTACCGGCTGTTTGCGGTTCTTGACCGTCAGCGGCTCGCGTTTGACCAACGGAAAGATGTTGCCCGCAGCCAAGGCCGTTGCCTCGCTTATCAAGATCTGGCCGCCGACTGTGTTTGACTCAAGCCGCGATGCCAGATTTACCGTATCGCCGATCGCAGTGTACTCGGATCGACGCTCGGAGCCGATATAACCTATGGTCGCGACGCCGGTATGCAGGCCGATGCCGATCGCGATCTTGGCGAAGCCTTGCTCATCAAGTTCAGCTTTCAAGCCGACAAGCCGTTTTTGCATCGCGACCGCCGCATTCAGGGCATTTCGGGCATCATCGGGCGTTGCCGTAGGTGCTCCAAAGAGTGCCATCAATCCGTCACCGATATATTTGTCAAGCGTTCCGCCGTGCTCAAAGATTATCTCCGACATCGCGGAAAAATAGTGGTTAAGCAATCCGACGACCTTCTCAGGGCTCTCATTCTCAGAGATCGCCGTAAATCCGCGAATGTCGGCAAAGAGCACTGTGATCGTTTGATTCACACCGCCGAGGCGGAAGGAATCCGGATTCTCGAGCAGCTGTTGCACGACGTACTCGGGCATAAAGCGACTGTAATTTGCCCGGGCGACCTCTTCGCGTGCCAGTCGCTTGTGTGCCTTTACCGTCTCGACCGTGACTGCAGCTTGAGCGGCAACAGCCGAGATCAGTTCTAGATGATCCTGCCGAAAAGCCGCAAACGGATCAAGCCGATCGGCATAAAGTACACCGTGAACACCCGACTGAGTTATCAACGGCGCACAGATCGTAGATCTTACTCCTTGAGAAACGATCGACTCGGCACCTTGAAACTGCTCATCTGTCTTTGCGTCCTGCGAAAGGATCGCGACGCCATCCCGCATTACGCGTCGTGTGATGGTACGGCTGACGGACAGTTTCTCGGTCAATTTTTCAAAGCTCGCATCACGCGTCTTGGCCCCGATCTGATATAGCGAACCGTCATCGGCACTCTCGTCCTTCAAAAGGGCGACCACGCGATCGGACGGTGTGCCGCGAAAGATCAGGTCGGTCGCTTTTTCAAATATCTCTTCCAAGTCAAAAACCGTGCCAAGGGTCTTGCTCATCTCAAAAAGTAGGTCGAGAAACTTGGCTTTGCGTCGAAGGTCTTTCACTTCCTCCGGCGTGGCGACGGCAGATTCGAGTGAGAGATTTGAGCTTCGGCCGATTATCTCGTTCACGGAGATCTGCACCTGCGTATGGCCTAGTGGCGAATCGTCAAAGTTTACGTTTTGGGATTTCTCAGGTTCGAGTTCCAACGATCCTTTTGTGCCAAGTCTAAGAGACACCTGTGTTCCGACAAATGCAGCCGCCTTAAACACCAATCGGCTTTCACCGATAATGATCACGTCGCCGTCCTTTAACGGATGTTCGGTCTCAACAACCTCGTTAACAAACACGTGATTGACGCTGCGGATCAACTGGCCGTTCTCAAAATAGCCATCGATGATCTTACAGCCGTCGTTCTCACTGACAATGAAGGCGTGTTTGCGCGAAACGCGGCGATCATTAAGGATAATGTCGTTATCTTTTGCGCGGCCGATGCTAAATGTGCGGCTCGGCACGAGGTCAGCGTGCCACGTGCGGCCAGTCGGTTCGGTGATGGTTAATGTGGCGTTCAAGGTAGAGTAATTGTAATTCGTAAAGCCTAAATGGTAAATTGGCGCCTCGAAACATTATCGTAAAGCGCTATTTTTGTACTGTTGCTGATTTTGCGACATTTTCCGTTCTCTGCGGCCTTTGCGTGAAACCGCTCTCTTTCACGCAAAGCCCGCCAAGATCGCAAAGAGATCGCCAAGGAGTGTTTCAAAACATCGATGATCTATTTTGACAACAACGCAACGACACGCGTGACCGCGGAGGTTTTCGATGCAATGCGGCCGTTTCTCGATAACTCGTTTGGCAATCCATCGGCAGCGTATTCGCACGGCCGCGATGCTCGTCGAGCTGTAGAGCAGGCTCGCGAAAGTGTTGCCCGTTTGCTCGGTGCCTTTTCGGTTTGTGAGATCGTATTCACATCGGGCGGGACCGAGAGCGACAATTGGGCGATCCTCGGTGCTCTCGAAGCAACGGGCAAACGACACGTCATTACAACAAAGGTCGAGCACGAAGCTGTCCGTAAGCTCTGCGAGAAGCTCGAAACACGGGGATGCACCGTAACCTGGCTTGATGTCGATGAGGAAGGTTCACTCGACCTCGATACGTTGCGTTCGTTTTTGAGCGATGAAACGGCGGTTGTTTCGGTAATGCTCGCGAATAACGAAACGGGCATTTTGTTTCCGGTCGATGAGGTCGGCCAGATAATAAAAGAGAGGTCGAAAGCACTGTTTCACGTAGATGGAGTGAATGCGGTCGGCAAAATTCCCATTGATCTCAAATCGACCGAGATCGATCTGTTTTCGATCTCTGGCCACAAATTCCATGCTCCGAAGGGCGTTGGAGCTTTGTACATTCGCGACGGTGTCGATCTGCCGTCATTCTCATTTGGCGGCGGACAGGAACAGGGCCGACGAGCCGGAACCGAAGCCGTTCACCAGATAGTCGGTCTCGGAACAGCGGCAGAGTTTGTTGCTAACATGGCTCCGATGGAGCGAATACGTGCGATGCGCGACCGTCTGGAAAACGAAATTTTGAACACAATTCCAAATTCTCGTCTTAACGGCACGAGCGAAACAGCCCGCCGTGTGCCAAATACATCGAGCATTTCATTCGAAAACACGAATGGCGAAATGATCTTGGCTCGCCTCGACGCAGCCGGAATTTACGTCTCGACCGGTTCGGCATGTAACTCCGCCAATCACACTACCTCGCCGGTTCTACAGGCGATGAATGTTCCCTATTCACGCGCGATGGGCGCGATACGGTTTTCGTTGGGAAGATTCAATACTGAGGATGAGGTTGATTTTGTGATCGACGCTCTGCCGGGTATTTTGGAGAGCTTGCAAAAAATCGCCGGCAATCGCTGATTTGTCTGATTGAGCACCTTTCGATGACATCCATGCATCACAGAGATTTGCTTGCCAATGGGCGACCGTTTAGTAACACACTCATGAGATTAGTCTTTGTAGCCCTCGCCTTCTTCTATGTGCTTTTGAGTCCAGAGCCCGGATTTCCGCAATCAGTCGTTTCTGATAGGCCGGCCAAAGCGACGAAAGCATCAAGCTATCAAAATGGAGAATTAAGGGAAGCTCTCCTGTCCGAAACGGAAAATGCCTACAATCCAATTCCGAGCCCCGACGGGTCTTTGATCGCTTTTGTTCGGACAGGTTGGGGCGCCGCTGGCGGGACCGGGGGAGTTGGACGTTCGAATCTGGTGTCTGAGGTTTTCGTGATGGACCCTGCCGGAAGAGTCTTGACGAAACGATCGCTGGCTAACGCATTTCTGCAGGGTTGGTCCGCTGACGGCAAATTCCTGATTTGTTCTAGGGACGGAAGCTACTCTCTCGTAACTCCCAGCGGAAAAATGAGCTTTAAGGGCAACGTTCCGTATAGATCAAACGATGCCTATGACGTCTCGGAAAGAGTCTCTTTTCTGTCAGATATACAATCAGTTATCTGGTTGCAAAACTATTACGATGGTATCGTACGCACCAAACTCACTCCAGCTACTGAGAATTTAGAGAGGCTTTTCGCCCGGGCAACGATTCAAGGATCAACCGGAGAATTCGCGAAATATGATTCGTCTTTCGACGATGATGCTGTCCTGATCCCGTCTCCGAACGAACAATATCTTGCACTAATTGGAAGCAGCGATTTGCAGATTTATGATAGAAAAAGGGCATCTTGGACGAATTTGGGGGAAATAATCGTCCACCCCGACAAGGATTGGGACTATATCAAACCGACTTGGAATCCCTGGTTTGCAGACAGCTCGCGCCTTGTGTTCTTGACGGCTTCAGGCGTCGTAACAAGCTCACCCGATGGTAAAGTCAGACGAACCATTTACGACCCGAAGTCAGCGAGCGGTCTGCCCGTACCATCACCTGACGGAAAATGGATTGCTTTCGTGACGTTTGAACCAAGACCGATGAAGATACGTCAAGACCTGAAGTTTTGGGGTGGATCGACGATTTGGCTTGTTCCTACTGATGAAAACGGCAAACCACGGCCCGTGACACAGAAGAGTCAGGATACAACCGTCAGTCTGCGATGGCTGAACAGTCACTCAATAGTTTTTGACCGAATAGCCGACGAAAGTTTGTACCGGAAGGCGCGTCTTTGGAAAGCCGAAGTTTTACAATAACTTAAGCTGCTTTCTCGATACCATATCTAGAAAGCTTCAAATACAATCCACGGCGCGTGAGGCCAAGTTCGTTGGCGACGCGTGAGATGTTCCAGTTGTGGCGGGTTAGGGCGGAGCGGATGAGCTGCATTTCTAGGCCTGAGACGGCTTCTTCGAGCGTGCCGCCGGCGGGGATGTTTGCAAAAGGCGAAAATGTACCGTCGTATGAGGCGATCGGCTTTACGTTCGAATCAATATCGAACGGCGTTAGCGGTTTTGCACTTCGTTTTAGCTCGGGCGAGAGATGGTCAGGAGTGATGACCTCGTTATCGACGGCGCGCGCGACGATGCGTTGGATCTCGTTGCAGAGCTGGCGGACATTTCCCTCCCAATTACAGACCATGAGCATGTCGATCACCTGCGGCGTGAATTGGACATTGTGTTTCTCAAAACGCGCCGAGTAGTGGTTTACGTAATACTGCACGATCGGCGGTATCTCGGAGCGGCGTTCGCGAAGCGGCGGCACGCGCAGGCGGATCACATTTAGCCTGTAATAAAGGTCCTCGCGAAACGTGCCGTCGGCGACCTTTTCCTCGAGCGGCATATTGGTCGCGGCGATGATCCGCACATCGACCTTGAGCGGTTTCTTTTCGCCAAGCGGCTGGATCTCGCCCTCCTGCAAAAACCTTAGCAGCTTTGGCTGAACATCTATCGGCAGATCGCCGACCTCATCGAGAAATAGCGTCCCGCCATCGGCCGTGCGGATCGTTCCGGGCGAATCGGCGACCGCACCGGTAAACGCGCCTTTCTTATAACCAAAGAGGTGCCCTTCGGCGAGTTCCTTTGGCACGGCGGTGCAGTTGAAAGGTACAAAGATCTTATCTTTGCGGTTTGAGAGCGTGTGGATCGCTCGTGAGACCAGCTCTTTACCAGTACCGGATTCGCCGGTGACAAGCACGGTGACGTCAGATGACCGTATCTTATATACTTCCTCAACGAGTGCCGTCATCGCAGGCGACGAATGGATAAATCCCGGCATCAAGCTGTTTGACGTGTACGGGCTGACGTCGGTCTCGGTCGGCTGCGATTTATCGCGTTGGCGAAGGGCGACGAGATCCATTCCCATCTCGACAACTCGCAGCAGCGGAGCGAGCGAACTTTCGTCCGATAAAACCGCTCCGGATTGCGGATTTATCACCAGGACCGCGGGCTGAGCGGCCGTTCCGCGCAGATGAAAGACCGCGATATTCTTGGCCCGTGCAAATGCCTTTTCCTCGTTCTTTACACTTGCATCGTTGAGACGTACGCAAAGGTCATTGCTCTCGGGTGGCGAATAGCCGTGTGTGATAAATGGATAAAGGCGTTTCTGGTCGTTGTACTGCGCGATCACGATCTTTTTGGCGTTGCTCTCCTGCTGTAGAACGGCAACGAGTTCGCGGAAAAGCAATTCGCGCGACGCTGTCGCCTCGGCGAGTCGAACGGTCAGAAGCTGTGACACGACGGAATTTGAGCGTTTACCAGCTTGTACGGTTGCGGGTGCTGCGGGCTTTGTTTCAAGACGTTCAAGTTCTTTGCTTACATTATTTAAGTAGGATTTAAGGCCTAGCTTCCTAAATACCTCCGCGGCCGAAGCGAGATGGCGCTTAGCCCGAACCGAATCGCGGACGTCCAAATGGGCACCGAGCAGATGGTGCATCAATCCTGTATGATATATGTCCTCAGCAGCCTCAAAGATCGTCAGGCCGCGGCTGAAATGATGGATCGCAAGTTCCTCATCGCTATTCTCAAGAGCAGCTAAGCCGCGAATTCGCTGAATATTGCCAAGGACGAAAAAATCTGCTGACGGATCGGTTTCCTCAACAACGCCAAGAGCATTTTCACATTCCTCGATGCCGCCCTGACTCAGGTAACTCTCAGCGAGCACCAGCCCGGCCATATTTGCGTAATGTTTGTCACCGATCTCGTTACACTTATTAATTGTATCGCGTGCCTGTTCGGTAGCTTTCGCAAACTTGCCCTGAGCGAGATACAGCCGCCCGACGTTGCGCATCGATTGGACGGTGTACCACGCATGTTTTTGTTCGCGTGCAAAATTGACTGCTTTGGCGAGCAGAATCTCGGCCTCGTCGAGTTCGCCGCGAAGTATCTTTAGCTCGCCAAGGCTGTCGTAGATGCCCGCAACGTGTACGTACTTCTCTTTCAGCCCGATCGCAAGCGCACGTTCGATCATCTCCTCGGCCTTGTCCCATTCGCCGATCAGGACGAGATTGATGCCGAGATTGTTGTAAGCGATGACCGAATTCAGTGCGTGCTCGGTCTGGTCAAAGAATTCGATAGATTTTTCAAGGCACGCAATGCCTTCCTGCGGGCGGCGAAGGAACCAATACGCCCCCGACATATCGGTATAAAGTTTCCCTAGCATGAACGGCGCCGAATTCTCGCCGATGATATTGATCCCAAGTTCAAAATTCTCGATCGAACGCTCGCTGTTGCCCTCCTGATGATAGCTGTTCGCGATCTCACGATATGCCTCGGCCATGCCGAGCCAGTTGCCGGTCTCACGAAAATGATCGAGCGCCTTTTGAGCATAGTCGCGGCAGATCGGAAATTCGGCAAGCTTACGGTAAACGCGTGCCAGGGCAATGTCGATGCTGCCAAAGAGTTGGCGAAGCTCGTTTCCCTCAGCTTTATCACGTGTTTCCTTGAGGAGCGTGATGGCTTTTGGCTGGTCACCGGCATTGTTGTATGCGATCGCGAGCTGCGTCGTGACCTTGATCTGTGTCTCGGTGTCGAGTTGAGAGAGATTTTCTTCGTCCGAAAAGGGCTTAATTATTTCAAGCGATTCTTTGTAGCGTCCGGCCGTCTCCAAGGTGAATGAGAGCAGGCGTTTTAGATTAGCGCCATTTACCGGCGAATGATCGTATCCTTCGATCGTGCGCATCAAGATCTGTTCAGCCTCTGCAGAGTGGCCCTCACGCAGTTTCTGGCCGACCTTTGAGAACAACGCATCGATCGAATCGTGTGAGATAGCGCGAGCCACGGCAGCATGGCCCGATCGGGCGGACGAACCACGAGACAACGCACTTTCAAGGTGTTGATCTTTCTTCATTTGTCGGTACCAGACAAAACGACCAATCCTATGCCGGTTTCAAAACCGGCGACAAAATTCGACTAAATTGAATACTAAGTAAACAGCGCAACTGAAATTTAGCAAAAAAGCAGACTCAAGTCTATAATTTTCTTCATGCCCGAGTTTCCAGACATTGATGGCGGCAGCGACGTACTGGTAGAGAAAAAGACAAAGCTCGAAAAGCCAAAGCTTTTTAAGGTCCTGCTCCACAACGACGATTTCACGACAATGGATTTTGTCGTCTTCGTGTTGCAATATGTCTTCTCCCTTTCTGAAGCGGAGTCATTCGCCATCATGCTCCAGGTCCACACAGAAGGCGTCGGCGTCGCCGGCATCTATCCATACGAGATCGCGACTATGAAATCGGAAAAGGCGATGAATATCGCGAAGGCGAGGGAGTATCCGTTGTTGTGTACCGTAGAAGAGGAATGATCGAGCAAGTCATGATACAATTTTGTTCGGATATGCGGAGGCCATCGCCCATTATTATCAACATCGTTGGGACTGGTTCGGTCTAGGCCGAGCGGTGGCGAATTTCTGCCTTAATAGTCCCAAGCCCGAAAAGCTTGGGGCTTTTTGATTTTAGTCAGAACCACCTGCGGTAGCGGGTGGTTGAAGAAGAAAGACTATCGTCTTTTTCATTTACGCAAAACCACCCGCTACCGCAGGTGGTTCCGACTGGATATGAGTGAAGATCTAGATCTGAAAAAAACAGTTAACTTGCCCCGCACCGACTTTTCGCAGAAGGCGAACCTTGGGCAGATGGAGCCTGCGCGTTTGAAGAAATGGCAGGAAATGGGGCTTTATGAAAAGGTACTCAAGGAGCGTGCGGGACGCGAGAAGTTTATCCTTCACGACGGCCCGCCGTATGCTAATGCGGACATTCATATCGGCACCGCGCTCAATAAGATACTCAAGGATTTCGTCGTCAAGACACGCTCGATGATGGGTTTTGAGGCGCCGTATGTGCCGGGATATGACTGCCACGGGTTGCCGATCGAGACACTTGTTGAGAAGAAATTGGCCGAGAAAGGCAAGAATAAGGCTGACATTCCCGTCGCATCGTTTCGCCGCATCTGTCGCGAACACGCCTCGACCGCGATGACGGGGCAGACGCGCGATTTCCAGCGGCTTGGCATTCTCGGCGAATGGAAAACGCCTTATTTAACGATGTCGGCCGAGTACGAATCTTCGACCGCACGGTTATTTGGTAAGTTCCTCGAACGCGGCTTTGTCTACAAAGGCCTGCGTCCTGTCTATTGGTGCATTCACGATCAGACGGCGCTCGCCGAAGCTGAGGTCGAGTATCGCGAACATACCTCGCCATCGGTTTACGTAAAGTTTCCGCTCATGTCCGATCCGGCCGAGATCGACGGTGCACTAGTTGGCAAGAATGTCTTTGTCGTTATCTGGACGACAACCCCTTGGACGCTGCCGGCGAATCTTGGCATTACGGTGCATCCGGACTTTGACTATTCGGCTGTAGAGGCGAATGGTGAGGTTTACATTGTCGCGTCTGAGTTAGCGGCGTCATTTGCTGAGGTCTGCGGTTTTGAGACGACGAATGAATTGGCGCGGTTCAAAGGCTCAAAGCTCGACCGGCTTGAAGCCAAGCACGCGTGGTTAGATCGAACTTCGTTGATAATGAACGCCGGTCACGTCACGCTCGGCGAGGCTGATGCGGAGGTCGAGCTCGACGCACGACACGAGAATAAGGCGGCCGGGAAGTCCGGTACCGGTTGTGTTCATACGGCTCCGGGGCACGGTGCGGATGATTTTGCGGTTGGTAAGAAATATGGGCTCGAAGTTTATGCTCCGGTCGATGCGGCGGGTAAATTTATCGCCGAGGTCGAGCATTTTGCCGGCCTGAGCGTCTTTGAAGCAAATCCAAAGATCGTCGAGTTCATGCAAGAGAGCGGCGCTTTGCTCAATGTCGAAAAATATGAACACCGCTATCCGCATTGCTGGCGATGTAAGAATCCGGTGATCTTCCGTGCGACGCCCCAGTGGTTCATATCTATGGATGCCACCGTCGGACCGCAGGCTGCCAGCCTGCGTGAATCCGCACTGCGTGAGATCGAAAAAGTAAATTGGCATCCGTCCTGGGGCGAAGGCCGCATGGGCAATATGTTCAAGGGCCGTCCCGATTGGTGCGTGTCCCGCCAGCGTTCATGGGGTGTTCCGATCCCCGTTTTCTACTGTAATGGCTGTGACGAAGCCGTCGCTGATCCGAAGATAATCGACCATGTGGCCGACATCTTTTCGGTCGAGACGGCTGATGCGTGGTATGCGCGTCCCGAGAATGAATTGCTACCCGAAGGCTATAAATGCGGTAGATGCGGCGGGGCAGAATTTCGCAAAGAGACCGATATTCTTGATGTTTGGTTCGACTCGGGATCGAGCTGTGTTGCGGTTCTTGAGACGCGTGGCGAAACTCTAAGATTCCCTGCCGATGTGTATCTTGAGGGCGGAGATCAGTATCGCGGTTGGTTTAATTCGTCCTTGAGTTGCGGCATCGCGGCACACGACAGATCTCCTTACAAACAGATCGTCACACACGGTTGGGTCGTCGATGGCGAGGGTAAAAAGCAATCGAAATCACTTGGCAACGTCACCGCGCCTCAACAGATCATTGACAGATCGGGTGCCGATGTACTGCGACTTTGGGCGGCGGCGGTAGATTATACTGAAGATGTTCGCTGCTCGGACGAGATCCTTCTTCGGGTCGTCGATGCGTATCGCAAGATGCGAAATACGCTCAGATACGCTCTTGGCAATCTTGACGGATTTGACCCGGAAACGGATTCGGTCGCCAACAACCACATGCTTGAGGTCGATCTGTGGGCGCTCGCGGGCCTCAACGAACTGACCGAAAAGGTCACGGCAGGATACGAGGCATACGATTTTCAAGCGGCGTACAATGCTCTCTATAATTTCTGCACGATCACGCTTTCGGCCAGGTATTTTGACATCATCAAGGACCGCTTATACATCTTTGCTCCGAGATCTCAGGCGAGGCGATCTGCTCAGACGGCGTTGTATCAGATTGCCGATGCTCTCACCCGACTGATGGCACCGCTGCTGGCTTTTACGGCGGATGAGGCGTGGGAAAGTCTGCCGAATACGCGAGTCACGTCGGTTCACATGGCTGAGTTTCCACCTACTACTGACGCCGACAACACGGGGCTTATGGAACGCTGGGAGCGGATATTCACGATGCGTGACGAAGTTCTCCGTGAACTTGAATCTGCCCGCAACGACAAAAAGATCGGCTCATCGCTCGACGCCAAGGCGATCCTGACTACCGATGCCGAAACGACGCGGTTTTTACTCGATTATTACGATCAATTGCGTTATATCTTTATCGTCTCGCAGGTCGAGGTTCACGAGGGCAGCGAGTTTGCCGTCGAGATCGTTGCAGCAGATGGCGTGAAATGCGAACGTTGCTGGAATTACTCGACACACGTCGGGGAATTTACTGAATATCCGACCGTCTGCGAAAGATGCGCCGAGGCGTTACCTGAGATCGTAAAAGGTATGAGTGTGTAGGAGAAAAGGATGCGTTTTATATTGATCGTTTTATTTATGTTTGGGTTTATGCTCGCGGGAAACGCGGCGGGCCAGGCGATCTACACGCCAGAGAAAGGCTCGGCCGAGCGAAAGGCAATACTCGACGCCTTACGCATTCCGGTCGAGCGTGACCTGAAACAGAAGATCTTTTTCAACGCCGAGCACTTTAATGTGTCCGGCAACTGGGCGTTCCTCGGCGGCGATCCGCAAACCGCGAGCGGCGGGCGTCCAAACTATCGCGGCACACGCTACCAATCAGCGGTCGACTCCGACGCATTCGATAACAACTTTTTCGCCATCTTGAAAAAAACTTCCGGAAAGTGGAAGGTCGTAAGATATGCGATCGGCTGCACCGACGTTTGTTATGCCGATTGGTGGAAGAAATACAAGGCTCCAAAAATGATTTTTCCGTATACTGAGTAAGATGGAAGTTGATTTTCCAACCCTTATTTCTTCTCCGACTGCGGCCTTTTCGGAGGGTCTGCGTTTTTTTAACGGAACCGGTATGTTAAATGATGCCCTAACTCGATTGGCTCAAGATCTGGAGCGGCGCGACATTGACTACGTAGTGGTTGGTGCGGTTGCTCTAAATCAACACGGGTTTCAGCGTTTTACTACGGATATCGACCTGCTTTTGACCCGCGAAGGGCTTGAGCAATTCAGAGAAAAACTGGTCGGCCTCGGCTATCGGCCTGCATTTGAGGGAGCGCAAAAGAAATTTCGAACGAAGGACGGAAACATTCCGTTGGATATGATAATCGCCGGGGAATTTCCGGGCAATGGTTTGCCAAAACCTGTGGCGTTTCCAGAACCGGCGGATTTTTCGGTCGTGATCGACGGTATAAAGACTATCTCGCTGGAAAAGCTGATCGAGCTAAAGCTTGCATCCGGAATGACCGCGACCGACCGGCTCAAAGATCTCGCGGATGTGCAGGAGTTGATCAAGATAAAGCACCTCGATGCATCGTTTGCCGAAGGGCTAAATGAATACGTTCACGAAAAATATCTCGAACTGCACCAGGGCGTGGTCACAGGCACGCCAGATGAATCTTAAGGAGTACGAAACATGAGAAAGCTGAATTTTGTCCTTCTCTTATCTATTCTGTTAGCTGTTTCCGGGCTTGCGAACGCCCAACAGAGCGATAAAGATGCGGTGATGATACCGCTCGAAAATTATCTCAAGGGCCACGCGACCGGTGACGGTGAGTATTTTAAGAAGGCCTTTCACACCGAGGGCAATCTGATCTGGATACGCGACGGCAAATACACGACACGTTCCTTTGCCGAGTACATCGCCGGAGCAAGCGGCAAGCCGGCGGCGGACGAGGCCCAGCGAAAACGCCGTATCGGCACCGTTGACATCGTTGGGAACGCCGCGATCGCGACGATCATTCTCGATTATCCGACGGTGCGGTTTACGGACTATATGTCTCTGCTCAAGATCAACGGCGAATGGAAGATCGTCAATAAAACCTTTTTCGCAGAGCCAAAACCGGCGATCGAGATCAAAAAGAACTAAGTGAATAAACGCGACATTATTTGGAAGCTGGCATATCTCGCCATCGCGGGCGGCGTCTTTATGATCGACCAGACGTCGAAGGCGTGGGCCGCTCGTGTGCTGAGATCTGATGGTGACCGCTCGTTGATCTCGGGCTTTCTGAATTTTGCATACGCGCAGAATACCGGTGTAGCTTTTTCGATGCTTGACGACCACGGCGATACTGGTAAATGGGGCCTGTCGATCGTCGCTCTCGTTGCTGCGTCGCTCGTCCTATACTTTTTCTGGCGAACGCCACGCAGCGACGACCGCATTCTGGGTGCACTTGCCTTGCTACTCGCTGGTATCGCCGGCAATGTGACCGATCGCTTGCGGCTCGGTTATGTGATCGATTTTATTGATGTGCAGTTTGGAAATTGGCATTACCCGACCTTTAATGTTGCTGACGCAGCCATCTGTGTTGGGGCGGGCTTGCTCGTAATTGATATGTTTTTGTCGAAACGAAAGTCAGAACCACCTGCCTTAGCGGGTGGCACGACCTCGACCGTGAAAGAAGCTTGATTGAATGCTATGACCTGACCACCCGCTAACGCAGGTGGTTCTGACATTATGTATCCAGAACTATTCAGAATCGGCGAATTCCCTATAACAACGTACGGCATATGGCTGGCGTTGGGGATGCTCGTTGGCCTTTTTGCGGCATCGCGCCTTGCGGCTCGTGACGGTGTGTCGAAGGATCGCATGTATGATCTTGGCCTTTGGGCGCTGGTCGGCGGGCTGGTTGGGTCAAAGGTGCTGATGATCTTTGTCGAGCCAAACGTGCAGATCTTTACACTCGATTTTCTGCGAAGCGGCGGCGTTTTCTACGGTGGCTTGATCGGCGGTTTCCTCGCGGTCGTTATAGTTGTTCGTTATTACAAACTCCCGTTTTGGAAGGTTGCGGATGCATTCGCACCTGCCGTTGCTCTCGGACAGGCATTTGGCCGGCAGGGCTGTTTTGCCGCAGGTTGTTGCTGGGGCAAACCGACCGATCTGCCGTGGGGCGTTCATTTTAGCAAGCTCGGCAGCGAATACACCGGTGTTCCGATCTACGGCCCCGAGGGCGGCGATCTTCATCTCCATCCGACTCAGCTTATCGAATCTTTCACGATGCTTGCCGTCTTCGCCTTTCTTGTCTGGCTGCATCGACGCAAAAAATTCTCTGGTCAGATCCTTATTACTTACGGTATCATCTATTCGATACTGCGTTTTTCAATTGAGTTCATCCGCGATGACCCGCGCGGAGACCTGTTGGGTCTTACGACCCTGACCGGCTTGTCGACTTCACAGTTGGTAAGCCTCGTGGTCGCGGCTGCATCCGTCGCATTTTTGGTGTGGAGGCTGCGATCCACCGAGACCTCGCCCGCTGAGTCCTGACAAGCCTGATTGCTTTTCATTTCAGGAGGACACAATTATGCGGAGATATCTCTATCTCGTAGTTACGCTCATCGTAGCGTGTGCTCAAGGTGTAACCGGCCAGGACGACGGCGCACAACCTATCCGAAAGGCTCTCGAGGGCCGTCTTGTATTGGTCAAAATGGATCTGCCCGCCATTGTGACTGGCGTCGAGATGATATTCGACGACGCAAACGTCAGCTTTGACCACGTCAGTTACAACAAGCTGGTAAAAGAGTATGGCGTTTCCCTCAAAAAAGGGAGTCGTTCGAAGATTACCGGTGTAAGGATCTCATCGAAAGGCATCGAGATCGATCTCGACGGAGGCGGTTCGCCGGGGCGGGATTGGTTGGTTGGCAACCTGAAACTGACCGAGCCGCCGCCGCTCGACAAATCCGGCCGCGAAGTCGCACTCGAACATCAGCTGATGAGTGAGACCAACGCCTCGACAGCCGCCTCGTTTCGGATCGAACTCGAATACGAACGCCAGAAGCGGCTCCAGCAGGATGAAAGGAATCGCGCTGCTTTCGAACGCGTGTCGCGACTGCGCACCGAGTATATAGAGGAGAACAGAAAAAACTGGGGATCCAAATTGATCATCGTCGTACGTTCAAGAAAAGAATCGGTCACGATGCGGGATATGGTGAAATCGCTTGCCCAATATGTCGAGTTCCTGCCGCGTGAGCCAGTCGCTAAATAAAATCCAGCCGCGAGACGGCCTATGGTTGGCTCCCGAGGCGGCCGACGCCGGCATGCGGCTCGACGCGTTTCTAGCCGGGAATATCGACGGCTGGTCTCGCTCTCGTCTGCAGCGGCTAATCGAGAACGAAGACGTTCTCGTCAACGACAAAGCCGTTAAACCGTCGTACAAGCTCCATGAGGGCGATGAGATCGAGATCGACCTCGTCGAGGCACCCGTCGCGACATTTGAACCGGAGAATATACCACTCGACATTGTCTTCGAAGATGAATTCCTCGCCGTCATAAACAAGAGTGCTGGAATGGTCGTCCATCCCGGTGCCGGTGTGCAGAGCGGGACGCTGGCGAATGCGATAGCGTTTCACTTTGCCGAATCGTTTGCTGAGCAGAACCGCCAGGATCCCGACAGCATCCGGATCGGCATCGTCCACCGGCTCGACAAAGACACATCGGGCCTGATCGTTGTCGCCAAAACCGATGGGATACACGAGGCACTGTCAGAGCAGTTTCGTGAGCGGCTTGTGTACAAATCGTACGTCGCTCTCGTCCACGGATCGCCCGAAAAAAATACCGGCAAGGTCGAAGCCCCGATCGGCCGCAACAAGCACAATCGCCTCAGAATGAAGGTCGCGACCCATGGCCGCAGTGCGTTGAGTCTGTGGAAGGTGCGAAAACGCTACGACAAATTCACGCTCCTCGACATCGAGATCAAAACCGGCCGCACGCATCAGATCCGCGTTCACATGGCCTATATCAATCACCCCGTCGTCGGCGACGAGATCTACAACGAAGGCCGCGACAACACCGTCGCCGACTTGCGCATCCGCAACGCCATCAGATCCTTAAATCGCTTTTTCCTCCACGCCGAACAGCTCTCGTTCACGCATCCCAAAACCCAGGAGCGAATGGAATTTACCCAGCCGCTGCCGCCGGAATTGGAAGATTTCCTAGAGATGTTGTGAACCACCATGCCGGGAACGCAGCCGCCCTCGGCTGCAAACGCCGGTTCCTCCGGCGTGGAGCGTTTACGGGTTCCTCGCAAACGTGATTTTTAAGTACAATTATTGAATGGATAAAGATCCTCGTTATTGGCATAGTCGCGGATATCTGCCGCATTTTGACCAAGAGGGATTTACCCAGTTCATCACTTTTCGCCTTGCTGATTCGGTACCGAGGCACGTTCTCGAAAAATGGAAAACAGAGCTAGAAAACGACGAGATCACTAACGCTGATTTTCGTCGGAGAATTGAATATTATCTTGACCAAAATTACGGTGCCGGCCATCTACGCAATCCTGAAATAGCCAATATCCTGCAAGAAACATTGCTCAAATGGGACGGTGAAAGATACCGCCTCATCTCATGGGTGATTATGCCGAACCACGGACACGTTTTGCTCACTCCGATGCCTGACGTCGAAGTTGCAGATATCATGCATTCGATCAAGTCATACACGGCGCACGAGGCAAATAAGATCCTCGGTCGCAAAGGACAATTCTGGGCCAAGGAATACTTTGACCGCTACATTCGCGACCAACGGCATTTTGCGAGTACAATCGCGTATATTGAGAATAATCCTGTAAAGGCTAGGCTATGCAAAACACCTGACGAATGGCGTTGGGGAAGTGCGTATTTTAAGTAAACTGTCTAATCGAATTTGCGAACTATAGGCCGGGAACGCAGCCGCCCCCGGCTGCAAACGCCGGTTCCTCCGGCGTGGAACGCGTAGGTTATTTTCAAGTTCGTGGTAATCAAACTAAGTCTGGCCGGGGAAGCCCCGGCCATTGCAGCCGAGGGCGGCTGCGTTCCCGGCAATAAGGTAATTATGAAACTTGTAGCTTTATTTCTTTTTGTGGTTTTTTTGTTCGCGGTCGCTAATGGACAGTCCGGTGAGATCAATATCATTCCCAGACCGCAATCGATTGAGAAAGAGGCAGGTTCGTTTACTCTTACTCGGGAGACGAAGATTATTATTCCGTCACCCATTGAGCGGCGAAATGGCGAACTTCTCAACGACTATCTTCAGAGCCGTTACGGGTTTCGATTGCAGATTACGGATAAGTATCAGGCGAAAGATTCGATTCTCTTTGCCCCACGGCCCGCAAACCACAAAGACGCGCCGAAGCCGGATGAGTATGGCCTGATTGTCAGACGCGGTTCTATCATGGTCTTAGGAGAAAAGGAAGGGCGATTCTATGGATTGCAGTCGCTTATACAACTCCTACCTACAACGGGAAGCAAATCGATAAATATTCCCGCGATTAATATCTCGGATTCACCCCGCTTCCAATATCGTGGCATGCACCTCGACGTAGCTCGGCATTTCATGCCGGTCTCCTTCGTCAAAAAGTACATAGACCTCCTGGCGCAGTACAAATTCAACCAGTTTCACTGGCACTTGACGGACGATCAGGGATGGCGGATCGAGATCAAGAAATACCCGAAACTGACCGAGATCGGTTCAAAGCGGCCGGAGAGTCATGAGGGTTCGTATTCGACGATTTTTAAGGGCGACGGGCGGCCGGTCGAGGGGTTTTATACGCAGGACGAGATCCGGGATGTCGTCGCATATGCCAAGGCCCGTTACATTAATGTGATCCCGGAGATCGAGCTTCCGGGACACGCTTCGGCAGCATTGACGGCCTATCCTCAGTTTGGGTGTAAGGCTGATTACAAGTACAAGGTGCAGCAGACATGGGGCATTTTTAAAGAGGTGTTTTGCCCGACTGATGAAACGTTCAAATTCCTCGAGGACGTGATCGACGAAACGATCGGCCTCTTCCCGGATTCGCCGTACATACATATCGGGGGCGACGAAGTGCTGAAAGATTTTTGGAAGGAATCGCCGTTTGTCCAGGAATTAAAGAAGAAAGAAAATCTCAAGGACGAGCACGAAGTACAGAGTTATTTCGTCCGACGCATTGAGAAATTCATCAACTCAAAAGGCAAAAAGATGATCGGCTGGGACGAGATCCTTGAGGGCGGCATCGCGCCAAACGCAACCATAATGAGCTGGCGCGGAATAAAGGGCGGTATCGAGGCGGCCAAGGCAAAACACGACGTGATCATGACGCCGACCGACTTTTGCTATTTTGACTACGGCCAGGGCGATCCGGCCTTTGAACCGCTCAATATCGGCGGCTATCTGCCGCTCGAAAAGGTTTACAGTTACGACCCAATTCCAAAAGAGTTGTCGGCTGACGAGCACAAATTCATCCTCGGTGCCCAGGCAAATATCTGGAGCGAATATCTCGAAACGCCGGCGTCGGTCGAATACATGGCCTTCCCGCGAATGCTCGCGCTTGCCGAGGTCGTCTGGTCGACGCCTGAGAATAAGAATTTTGCGGATTTCACTCGGCGGATGGCGGCAAATTTCCTGCTGCTCGATAAGCAGAACGTAAATTACCGCATCCCTGAGCCAACCGGCCTCAAGAACATGGTTGTCGGCGGTGACGGAAAGGCGACCGTTGAGCTGTGGCCCGCGGTCGGCACAAAGATCTATTACACGCTCGACGGAGCGACGCCGGACGAAAGGTCGCGTGTCTATGACAAGCCGATAGCCGTCGAGTTAAAACAGGACGAAAAGGTCGAGCTAAAAACCGTCGTCGCCAACAGCAAAGGCCGCAAGAGCGTCGTTTACGCTGCGACCTTGATCCGTCGTGAAATGCTACGGGCAGTCGAGCCTCCCGGCAAAACCGCTGGCGTCACCTATTCGCTCTACGTTCCAAGCAACGCCTATGGCCAAGATACGCCTGCGCAAAAGGGCGAGTCGCGTTCGATCGGCTTGCAGCAGTTTGCTCAGCGAATCGATCCGAAACAGACCTTCGGCGTCACGTTCGAGGGCTACTTAAATATAACTGCGGATGGCGTTTACGATTTTCAGGTCGATTCGACGTGGGATCGCCAACTTACTATCGACGACGTAAAGCTGATCGACGAATCCGGCACAAGAGACCGCGCGATCAAGTCGGCCGTCATTCCGCTAAAAGCGGGCTGGCACAAGATCGCCGTCCACTACGACCATCGCGAAGGCGATATGTTCTTCCGCGTCCGCTACGGAATGAAAGGCCAGGGCCTGAGACAGATCGGCGGCGGCGAATTGGTTCATTAGGCGGAACGCGGCGCTTTTCGCCGGGAACGCAGCCGCCCTCGGCTGCAATGGCTGCGGCTTCTGTAGCCAGACATGCGTCGGATACGGCAGCTTGAAAATACCTATTGTCCACCACGCCGGAGGCACCGGCGTCTGCAGCCGAGGGCGGCTGCGTTCCCGACAAGATGATGCATTTTCCTTCCAACCTTTCAAAATGCTTAGCGGCAACAATGCTATTAGCGGCTTTATCGTTCGCCAAAACACTGCCGCCAAAACCCATCGCTCCCGTCCCGACGCGTTCTCAACTCGCGTGGCAAAAACTTGAATACTATGCGTTCATCCACTTCGGGATGAACACCTTCACCGATCACGAATGGGGCGAAGGGCGGGCTCCCGCGGCTGATTTTAACCCAACGGCGTTTGATGCGCGACAATGGGCCCATGTTGTGAAAGACGCCGGGATGAAAGGCATCATCATCACCGCCAAACACCACGACGGCTTCTGTTTGTGGCCGTCGGCGACGACGGAGTATTCGGTAAAGAACTCGAAATGGCGGGACGGCAAGGGCGATGTGCTCAAAGAGCTGTCCGACGGCGCACGCGAATACGGCCTTAAATTTGGGATCTACATCTCGCCGTGGGACCGCAACCATCCGCTGTACGGCACACCAAAATACAATCAGATCTACAAGCAGCAATGGCGTGAGTTGCTGACGAATTACGGCGAGGTTTTCGAATCGTGGCTCGACGGAGCAAACGACAACAAAAAGCGGATGGTCTATGATTTCAACGGCTTTTTCGCGGGCGTAAAACGCGAGCAGCCCGACACGATCATCTTCAGCGACGCCGGGCCCGACATTCGTTGGGTCGGCAACGAACACGGTATCGCGGGCGAAACCAACTGGTCAAACCGCGATAACGAAGGCTCGTTTCCGGGCTTTGCCGACGAGAAGGCCTTAAACACTGGCGACGAGAACGGCTCTTCATGGATACCGGCGGAATGCGACGTTTCGATCCGTCCGGGCTGGTTCTACCACGCCAATGAGGACACAAAACTCAAATCCGTCGATCAGTTGATGAACATCTATCTAGGCTCGGTCGGCCGAAACTGCAACTTGCTGCTCAATATCGGCGTGGATCGCCGAGGCCTCGTAAATGAGCACGACATTGCGCGTCTCATGGAATTCAAGCGAGCACGCGAAAAGGCGTTCGGCGCTAATCTCGCGATGGGGAAGATCACCGCATCGAACACACGCGGGCGGGACAGGCGTTTTGCGGCAGCCAATGTGCTTGACGGCAATTTCGACACATATTGGGCGGCCGACGATGGCGTAACAAACGCCTCACTCACGCTCGACCTCGGCCGCGAAACGGAGATCGACACCCTCCTGTTGCAAGAGAACATAGCCCTCGGCCAACGGGTTCGCCGGTTTGCAGTGCAGATTTGGAACGGCAGGGAGTTTGTGACGGTTGCAAACGGTACGACCATCGGTTACAAACGGATCGTGCGATTTCCTACAAGCAGAACGAGAAAATTGGAGATCGTTTTTGAAGATGCCAAGGCGTGTCCGGCGATCTCGTCCGTGCAAGCGTTCAAGGCCGCGACTGGGAATTAGAACCGTTGCGTGCATAAAATATGAAATAATTTGTGCAACATTTTCGTATATAACAAGTGAAGCGTTTGTAAATGATCCTGTGGCACACGTGTGTTATGTTTTTTTAAAAAATAGTGAAACAGAGCTGAAAAATGGCTGTAAATATAAGATAATACAGCCAGTTAGATGTTTCAGTACCATGTGAAACACGCTGAAACAGAGTGAAACAGCCGGTGCCGGAAAATACTGATAAAGGGTTACGATACTGAGACTTAGCGTCATTTTTGCTTGCTTGAGTGTTTCAGGGGTGTTATGAAAAAACTGTTGATCGCGATCATTTTTTCAGTCCTGGTTGCTTTTGATGCACCAGCTCAGATGCGAGATCTGACCCGCTGGGTCAATCCCTTTATCGGAACCGGCGGCCACGGGCATACATTCCCGGGGGCGACGATGCCGTTTGGGATGGTGCAGCTCTCGCCCGACACACGTATCGACAACTGGGACGGCTCGAGCGGCTATCACTACTCCGACGACACGATCTATGGTTTTTCGCACACGCACCTCAGCGGCACGGGCATTCCGGATTATTGCGATATTTTGTTTATGCCCACAGTCGGCGAGCCGCAGTTCTTTGCGAAGGAAGGTGATAAGTCGGTCAATGGTTACGCCTCGAAATTTTCGCATGCGAATGAGAAAGCTGAGGCCGGCTATTATTCCGTGAAGCTTGATGACGATGGTATTCTCGCCGAGATGACGGCGACAACGCGAGTCGGACTTCACCGCTATACGTTTCCTAAGTCTGAAAAATCAAATATCATTCTCGATCTTGCATGGCGAGACAAATGGTTGGACTCGTCGTTTAAGACGGTCGGCAACAATCGAGTCGAGGGATTTCGGAGATCAGCGTCGTGGGCTAAAGATCAAACCATTTACTATGTCGCTGAATTTTCAAAACCCTTTCAGGATGTGAAATACGAGTCGCGTCGGGATTCGCCTGGGGCTCCGGCGGTCAGCACTAGCGGTGAGGAAGTGCAAACCATTGTTGGCCCCCAGATTGTTGTTCGAAGACTCGCTTTCACATTTAACACTTCAGAAGGCGAAAAAGTTTTGTTAAAAGTAGGTATTTCACACGTCTCGATCGAAGGTGCACGCAAAAATCTCGCCGCCGAGCTTCCCGATTGGGATTTCGAAAAGGTCCGTGCCGATGCAAAGGCTGCATGGAACAAAGAACTAAGCAAGATCGAGGTTTCCGGCGGGACGGATAATCAGACGACGACGTTTTACACCGCGCTTTATCACACGATGATCCAGCCGAATATCTTTAACGATGTCGATGGCTCATATCTCGGGATGGATAAGAAGGTGCATAACGTCGGACCGCAGGCTGCCAGCCTGCCGGTGAAAAAAGACACGCAGGCTAGCAGCCTGCGGTCCGGCGAACAATACACGGTCTTTTCGCTCTGGGACACCTTCCGTGCGGCGCATCCGCTTTATACGATCATTGATCAGAAGCGGACGGTCGATTTTATCAATACGTTTATCCGCCAGTACGAACAGGGTGGGCGGTTGCCCGTTTGGGAGCTGGCGGGTGAGGAGACCGATACGATGATCGGCTACCACGCCGTCTCGGTCATCGCCGACGCGATGGCGAAGGGGATAAAGGGCTTCGACTCCGAAAAAGCGTACGCCGCCGCCAAGCACTCCGCCGAACTCGACCACTTCGGCCTCGCCGGCTACAAAAAACGCGGCTACATCTCGATGGAGGACGAGAACGAATCGGTCTCGCGAACGTTGGAGTATGCGTATGACGATTGGTGCATCGCTCAGATGGCGAGGTTGCTTAAGAAGCCAGCCGAAGCCGAGTTGTACGATCGACGTGCACGCTATTTCGAAAATCTCTTCGATTCAAACACCGGCTTCATGCGTCCGAAGAAGAACGGTGGTTTTGTCGAGCCTTTTGCTCCTAACGAAGTGACATTCGGTTTTACCGAGGGAAACTCGTGGCAGTATTCGTTCTTTGTGCCGCATGATGTCGATCACCTGGTAAAGCTGCACGGCGGGCGTGAGAAGTTTACGGCAAAGATCGACGAGCTGTTCAATACCGACCAGAAACTTGCTGGCCGCGAACAGGCCGACCTGACCGGTTTGATCGGGCAATACGCCCACGGCAACGAGCCTTCGCACCACATTGCTTACCTTTACAACTACATCGGCCAGCCGTGGAAAACGCAAAAACTCGTCCGCAAGATCATGGACGAGTTTTACAAGAACGCTCCCGACGGCCTTATCGGCAACGAAGACTGCGGTCAGATGTCGGCTTGGTACATCTTGAGCGCGAGCGGCTTTTATCCGGTCGCCCCGGGGGATGGCGTTTACGCTTTTGGTACGCCGCTGTTTCCGGAGATGACGTACCGGCTTGAGAACGGAAAGGCCTTCACGATCAAGGCGAAGAATATCTCGGCAAAGAACACATACATCCTCAATGCCAAGCTCAATGGTCAACCCTACAAAAAAGCCTATCTAACCCACGCCGACCTGATGAAAGGCGGCATGCTCGAATTTGCGATGATCGACGCGCCGGTAACAACGGCGTTCACTGAGTTTCCTGTATCAGCGATGAATGTAGATTCTGTCTCCGTTCCGGTCATCACGGGCGAACGCACATTTAGAGACAAAGCGACCGTCTCGCTCTCGACCATCACGTCAAATGCCAAGATCCATTACACCACCGATGGCAACGAACCGACTCGTTCGTCAAAGGAATACACCAGTGAATTCTCGATCGACCGGACTACGGCTGTCAAGGCGATCGCTATCGGCTCGCCTTTGCAAGGGAGCTTCCCGGTCGAATCTCATATGACAAAACGTCCGAATGATTGGACAGTAAAGATCACATCGCCGTACAGCACACAATATACGGGAGGCGGAGACAATGGATTGATCGATGGTATTCGCGGAACCGTGAATTTCGCCTCGGGCGAATGGCAAGGATATCAGGGGAAGCCTTTCGAGGCGGTTATTGACCTTGGCAAGAAAACGATCGTTAAGGAAGTTGGTGGCGGCTTTCTGCAGGTAGTCGGCCCGTGGATTTGGATGCCGGACCGTATTCGCTTCGCGGCCTCCGATGACGGCATAAACTTTACGGAGATCCGCGACTTTCGTCCGAATTTTCCAACCAACGATTTGCAGCCAAGGATTCAAGAATTTCTGTTTGGTATCAACCCGATTCACACTCGATATATTAGGGTGCGCGCTGATAATTTCGGTAAGATCCCGTCCTGGCACCTCGGTGCGGGCGGCGATCCGTGGATATTTGTGGATGAGATTATTATTAGATAGTCGCGAATCGCTCCTGTGCGAAAGCCTATCGGCCGTAGTGGTTCTGCTGCGGGTCAACGATTGTATGAAAGTGGTGTTAATATGACGAAATAGATCCGTCAGGAGCCTATGTCTGTTCAATGAGCTTGACGTTATTCAAACTTATCATTTCGGGTATCGCGATCGGGCTTGCTGTCGGCGTAGGGGTTTACACCTTTGTTTATGCAAAGGGTTACTCGTACATGAGCAACGATCCTAATTCATGTGTTAACTGCCATGTTATGAATGAGCAGTTCAACGGTTGGCAAAAATCGAGCCATCACACCGTTGCGACCTGCAATGATTGCCACACCCCGCCCGACCTTATTGGAAAATACTACACGAAAGCCAGTAATGGGTTTTGGCACTCATACTACTTCACGACAGGGACGTTTCACGAACCAATACAGATCACCGAGCGAAACCGGCGAGTGACCGAGCAGGCCTGCCGCTATTGCCATCAGCCAATGGTCGAATCTATTACGGTTGGCGCACACGCAAGTACGGCGGACGATCAGATCTCGTGTATCAGGTGTCACCGCTCGGTCGGGCATTTACATTAGAGGAAATATGGCAGACGAAAAACAGAAGTCGACCGAAGCCGAAGTTTCGGAAAAGAAGGGAAAACTGTATGGCGCGAAAGTGGTCGTCATCGTGGCCTTTGCAGCATTTTTGGCCGCGATCGCCGGTGTCGCCTTGCTTACCAATATCATGGAGCGGAAACAAGAATCGCGAAACCCGTTCTTTAGGGTAGTCGAATTGACAGACGATACCGTTGATCCCGAGATCTGGGGAAAGAACTTTCCTCTCCAATATGACGGCTACAAGCGGACTGTCGATCAGACGCGCACACGTTATGGCGGTAGCGAGGCTGTTCATCGAACTCCCTCCGGCGCCGATCCGCGCTCGATCGTTGCCCAGTCGCGCCTCGAAGAAGATCCGCGGCTAAAAACAATGTGGGATGGTTATGCATTCGCCGTGGATTTTCGTGAGGAACGCGGTCACGCGTTTATGCTCGAGGACCAAACTTTTACGGAGCGACAAAACGTTGTTAAACAGCCCGGAACCTGTATCAATTGTCATGCATCCGCATATGCGGCCTACAAGCGGCTCGGCGGCGGTGACATCGTCGCCGGTTTTAATGCCCTTAACAAATTGCCGTATTTTGAGGCGAGAAAAGAAGTGACGCATCCGGTCGCATGTATCGATTGTCATGATTCGCAATCGATGGCACTCCGGGTGACGCGGCCGGCTTTTATGGAAGGCATTCGCGTCGCAAAAGCGGCACAGGGCATTCAGAATTTTGATGTGAATCGCGATGCTACGCGGCAGGAGATGCGGACCTATGTCTGCGGCCAGTGCCACGTCGAGTACTACTTCAAAGGGGCCGAAAAGACACTGACCTATCCTTGGCAGAATGGGTTGAAGATCGAGAACATTACCGCCTACTACGACACGGTTCAGCATAAGGATTGGACGCATGCCCAGAGCGGTGCGAACGTACTCAAGGCTCAGCATCCTGAATTTGAGATGTACAACCAGGGAATACACGCCCGGACAGGCGTCTCGTGCGCCGATTGCCACATGCCTTACAACCGTGAAGGGGCGATGAAGGTCAGCAATCATCACATTCGCAGTCCGCTATTGAGTATCAATATGTCATGTCAAACATGTCACAAGGCGACCGAGGATGAACTGAAATTCCGGGTCGAGGCCATTCAGGAGAGGACATATGGTCTGCGCAATCTTGCGATGGACGCACTCGTCCAATTTATCGGCGATCTCAAGGCGGCGAAGGAGAGTGGTCTCTCGGACGAAAAACTCGCTACGCCTCGTGATTATCAGCGCAAGGCCCAGTTTTATCTGGACTTTGTCGAGGCGGAAAATTCGATGGGCTTTCACGCTCCGGGAGAGGCTGCGCGAATATTAGGCGAGTCGATGAACTTTACGCGTATGGGGCAGGTCGCTCTGCGTGACGGCGGTTTTTCGCGAACGGGTACGGCCATTGCCGCACACTGATATGATTTCACTCTACTCTTACCGCACCTGATGTCAACGGATCATTTTTTTGAAGGGCCCTCAAAAATGTCCTGCCTTGCAAAGCCGTCTTTCTTGACCTTGCGGAGCAGAGTGCGCAGGTCGCTGTCGAACCTGGTTATCAGGCGACGAACCTTCTGCTCGGGGCGTGCCATAAAGTAAGTCACGTGGCTGGTCTCGTAGCCATTTGGGGTGTGTGGTGAGAAGTAATAGTTTGAAATGCAGCGGCGAGTATCGTTGGCCCTTACTTCGTTGACCGAGTGCCACGTCTTGTCACCGGTGGCCATCAGGACGAGACGGTTGAAGAGGCTGGGGATCTCGAGGGCCCGCGTGACCTTCACGTCCCACAGCTCGAGATTGCCGCCGTTCTCAGCCTTCCAGTCGGGCGTTATGTAGTAGAGCAGGTTTAGAACGCGATAGTTCTTTTGCTCGCCGTCGTGGGAGTTGTCGAGATGTGGATTTAAGAAATGCCCGCTTTCCATAGCACTCAGGCCGCCGGCATAAAGGTGCGGGTCGCCGATGGCGTCTTTGATCGCGGTTAGGTCCGCGACCTTGGCGATAACGCGTTCGTCCTGAAAGGCGAACGTTATGTCAGAGATGATCGGGTCAAATTTGTCGAGCGACTTAGATGTATACTTCCGCTCGCGAAAGCTGTCCATCAACCGCATCTCGCTACTCGTGGGAAACGCACCCGCGATACGTTCGGCGATCTCTAGTGGTAAAAGATCGTCGATCGCGGTATGCCTCGCGGTTACACCTTTGTTGGCGGCAAAATCAGCCTTGATCGACGCGGCGTCGCGGTCGAGGCGATCGATGATGAGTTGTACTAGCTGCTCTCGCATCTATATAAGATTCTCACGCAAACACGCAAAGACCGCAATGCGCGTAGAAAAAAGTTGACTATTTTCGGCGCCCACCCGTCTAACTATCGGTTGATAATAGTTTTATAGAGGTAATTATTCATGGACAGACGATACTTTTTGAAGACAAGCGGCATTGGACTCGCGAGCTTCGGTTTTATGGCGGCTGCGCCGGAATTTTTGCATCATTTCGCAGCGGCCCAGACCGCGGCCAAGGGTTATGGCAAGAAAAAGGTGCTGGTCACGATCTTTCAACGAGGCGCTGTAGATGGCCTGAACATGGTCGTGCCTTATGGCGAGAGCGAATATTATAATCTGCGTCGCACGATAGCCATCAAAAAGCCGAGTGAAACGGGCGGTGCGATCGACCTCGACGGTTTTTTCGGATTGCATCCGTCGATGAAGCCATTCGAAGCTCTATGGAAAGAGAAGAGGCTCGCCGTTATTACTGCCGTCGGTTCGCCTGACAATACGCGCTCGCATTTTGACGCACAGGACTATATGGAATCGGGCACGCCCGGCTACAAAGGCACAAAGGACGGTTGGCTAAACCGTGTCCTGCAGACCACTGCTAAGAAGGACGATTCACCGTTTCGTGCCGTAGCCATGACACAGTCGTTGCCACGGGCACTGTATGGCCGGTCACCATCTGTGGCGATGACGAACCTTGCCGATTTTTCGATCAAGGCCGGTATCTATTCGCAGAATATGAAGGGTGGTTTTGAAGGCCTTTATGAGCAGAATGCCAAGGACACGCTCGGTGAGACGGGCAAGGAAACGTTCGAAGCGGTCAATTATCTTAAACAGGCAGATCCGGCACAGTACAAACCTGAGAATGGAGCTGTTTATCCAACGACACCGCTTGGACGCTCGCTGGCTCAGATCGCACAGATGATCAAGGCAGGTATCGGCCTTGAGGTGGCATTTGCCGAAATGGGCGGTTGGGACACGCACTCAAATCAGGCGTTGGGCAACAATCCGGCACAGGGGCAGCTCGCTAATTTGCTCCGCGATTTCTCCGCAGCGATCGCTGCATTCTCGACCGATCTCGGCAAGCGCATGGACGATGTCGTCGTCCTCACAATGAGCGAATTCGGCCGAACTGCCCGCGAGAACGGTACACGCGGCACCGACCACGGCCACGCCAATTCGATGTTCGTGATCGGCAACACCGTCAAAGGCGGCAAAGTCTATGGCGATTTTAAGGGGCTTAGGAACGACAAACTGTACGAGGGCCGCGACCTCGACGTCACCACCGATTTCCGCGATGTCTTTGCCGAAGTCGCCAATAAACATACGGGTGCGAAAGATCTCGGCAAGCTGTTTCCAAACTACACAGCGGCGAAGGAGAAGTTCAAGGGATTTTTGGGATAGAGAATTAATGATCCTTGGGCGAGGTGAGCAACATCTCGCCCATCTTCTCGTGAATAAGGTTGATCGCCTTGAGCGGGCGGATCATTACTTTGAATTCGGTGATCTTGCCTTCATCGTTCCACCGGATTATATCCACACCATTGACGACAATGCCTTCGATCTCAGTCTCAAACTCAAGCACCGCATCGCTCTCGCCGATAACTTCGCGGACGTAGCGAAAAGTCTCGTTGCCGAAGACATGGACCGCGGCTGACAGATACATTGTCGTGATTGCCTTGCCGATCTGGGGCTTATGCACGACCGGCGAATAGAACATAACATTATCCGCAAGAAGATCATTCAGTCCGCTCGGGTCACGACTTCGGACGACATTGTGCCAAGATTCTAGAGGATTAGAAACCATTTTGGACTTTCCTAGACTGCGGATAATTCAAGCTTCTTGATCCGTCCAAGCTTTACTGTTTTGCGAGCGTGCCAGAGGTTATAGTTGGTCTGCATCGCGAGCCAGCTTTCTGCCGAACGACCTAAGACTTTTGCGAGACGCAACGCCATTGACGGACTTATGCCGCTTGTTCCATTGAGTACCCGACTTAGCGTGGATGGAGATACGCCTAGCGACAGGGCGAGTTCGCGTCCCGAGATGTGGTTCGGTTCGAGATATACATCTGTGATGAACTCGCCGGGATGTGGCGGATTATACATAGCCATTAGTGATATCCTCGTTCTCAGCGATCTAATCGGCACAACGGTCTATCGAAAGTCGGGTGCGAAGCCTTCGGAGCCTGTTACCTTGCAGTTGTATGCGACTGCCCCGTCAAACTCACAATCACCCCCAAGGTTGTCCTTGATGAATTTACAGTCTTGCAATTCACACTCTACAAACTTGCAGTCGTAAAACGAGGTTCCTTGAAAAACACAGTTTTCAAAAGTACATTGAACGAAATTGACGATGTTGAAGAGTCCCCAATACCAATCAATATTTCTGAACGTGCAGTTGGCAAAATCAGAAGTCACGTGTCCGCCGTCTGTAGAGATATCGACAAATTCACAGAACTTGTAGTAGTCATCCTCTAATCGGATAGACACGAAATTTTGTTGGTTAACCTCTAGCGATTGCATTTCGACTCCAAAATGGCAGTTCGTACTTTCTCTCGTTTACTCCATATTCCTCAACCTCAATCTCAACGCCTGTAGCTTTATGAAACCTTCCGCATCGTGCTGATCATATGCTCCGGCGTCGTCTTCGAAGGTGACGACTCGTTCTCGATACAAAGAATTCGGCGATTTGCGTCCTAAAATTTTGACGTTACCTTTGTAGAGTTTCACTCGGACGTCGCCGTTGACGGTTTCCTGGGTTTGGTTGACCATCGATTTGAGGATCTCGAATTCGGGTGCGAACCAGAAGCCGTAATAGACCGACTCGGCAAATTTTGTTCCAAGCGAATCGCGTAGACGCATTACTTCGCGGTCCATCGTGATCGATTCGAGAGCGCGATGAGCGGCCTGGAGGATCGTCACGCCGGGAGTTTCGTACACGCCTCGAGATTTCATGCCAACAAAACGGTTCTCGACCAGATCGACGCGGCCGATGCCGTGTTCGCCCCCTAGGTAATTCAGGTGTGACAATAGATCCACCGGTCCGTGAGCAATACCATTGAGTGCGACGGGTTCGCCCTTCTCAAAGGAGATCGTGATCTCCTCCGCAGTATCCGATGCATCTTCCGGTGACTTGGTAAGCAGGAAAATATTCTCCGGCGGCGCGGCCCACGGATCTTCGAGAATGCCGCCTTCGTAACTGATATGCATCAAATTGCGGTCCATTGAATACGGTTTATCGGCGGTGGCAGTGACGGGAATGCCGTGTTTTTGACAATACGCGATCAAGTCGGCTCTGCCCTTAAATTCCCAGTGCCGCCACGGAGCAACGACCTTGATGTCTGGCTGCAGCGAATAATATGTCAGCTCAAAACGCACCTGATCGTTGCCCTTGCCGGTTGCTCCGTGTGCGACGGCGTCGGCGCCTTCTGTTTGAGCGATCTCGATCTGGCGTTTGGCGATAACCGGACGTGCGAGCGATGTACCGAGCAGGTAGACGCCTTCGTACAAAGCATTTGCCTTGACTGCCATCCAGACGAAATCCTTTACGAACTCTTCACGAAGGTCCTCAACATACAGCTTCGAAGCGCCCGTCGCCTTGGCTTTCTCATCGAGTCCCGTCAGCTCTTCGCCCTGGCCAACATCGGCACAATAACAGACAACCTCGCAGCCGTAGGTTTCCTTTAGCCACAGCAACATGGCCGATGTATCGAGCCCGCCCGAATATGCGAGCACTACCTTGTTGATTCTTTTCTCCATAACTAATAACTTCTAACTATTAATAACTGAATGAAAGGGAAATTCCTATCTGACAGTTAATAGTTCGCAATTACTGGTTAATAGTTAGTATGACAGTGAAGGGAAAACTTTGGGGCGGCAGATTTACGGAAAAGCCCCACGAGACATTTGCCGAGTTTAACGATTCGTTTCGTTTCGACCGTCGCTTGTTTGCGGCTGACGTTCGCGGAAGCGTTGCGCATGCTGGTGGATTGATGCGCGCCGGTCTGATCTCGAAGGATGAATCTGACGCGATCATCGGCGGCCTGACGCAGTTGGTCACTGATTCGGCGATCGATCCCGCGTTTTTCGACTCGAAGGCCGAGGATGTACATTCGTTTATCGAAGGAAAGCTGATCGATGCGATCGGCGATGCGGGTCGCAAGCTGCACACCGGCCGCAGCCGAAACGATCAGGTGGCGACCGTGTTTCGCATTTGGCTTCGGGATGAGATCGGCGAGATCGATGCCCTTATTCGTGAGCTTCAATCCGCACTTGTAGATATTGCTGAGGGCTTTCGCGACGCAGTTTTACCGGGATACACGCATCTGCAGCGGGCACAGCCGGTGATGTTCGCACACTGGTGTCTGGCGTATTTTGAAATGCTAAAGCGAGACCGCGACCGGTTGGCAGACGCCTTTGAGCGGGTCAATGTCATGCCGCTTGGCTCGGGCGCCTTAGCCGGAACAGGATTTCCGATCGATCGCGAGGCGGTGGCGGCTGAGCTCGGATTTGCCTCGGTTTCGGCGAATAGTCTCGACGCGGTTTCGGATCGTGATTTTGCGATTGAGTTTACGTCCTTTTGTTCGCTCGTCATGGTTCATCTCTCGCGGTTAGCCGAGGACCTGATCATTTATTGCTCGACCGAGTTTGGTTTTATCACATTGAGCGATGCTGTTTCGAGCGGTTCGAGCCTGATGCCGCAGAAGAAGAATCCGGATGCTCTCGAATTGCTTCGCGGCAAATCCGGACGTGTTTTTGGCCATAACATGTCGCTGCTCGCAATGTTGAAGGGCCTGCCTCTCGCCTATAACAAGGACATGCAGGAAGACAAAGAGGCGGTATTTGACACGGTCGATACCGTCAAGATCTCGCTGCGTGCCGCCGCGATCGTGGTCGAAAATGCGGTGGTCAACGAGGAACGAACCCGCGAAGCGGCGACAAAAGGTTATCTGAATGCGACCGAGCTTGCCGACTATCTCGTAGAGAAAGGCGTGCCGTTTCGCACGGCCCATGAGGCGGTCGGCCGTGCCGTCCTGTTTGCGATCGATGAAGGAAAAGAATTAAACGAACTGAGCGTACATGAACTAAGGCAGTTTGCAGCTGAGATCGGCGACGATGTAGAGGACGCATTGAGTCTGGAAGTGACGCTCGCGGCAAAATCGGCGATCGGCGGCACGTCGCCCGCTCGCGTGACTGAGGCGTTAAAGTCGGCGAGAGCATATTTGAGCTAATCAGAGAGATGGACAAAGCAGAACTTCTCGAACGAATTGGCCGCAGCGAACTGCTCGATTTTCTTGGCGTGACCATCGAAATCGCTGAGCCGGAACGCGTCGTGCTCAAGATGGAGGTTACGCCCAAGGTCCATCAGTATGTCGGTATCATGAATGGTGGCGTTTCGCTTTTCCTAGCCGAAACGGCCGCTTCGATCGGCGTTGTCGCCGGCAGTGATTTGACCAAAGTGATGCCTGTCGGGATCGAGATCAATGCAAATCACCTCCGGGCCGTAAGCAAAGGCGTCATCACCGTCGAGGCCAAACCCGTCTATCCAGGCCGCACAATGAGCGTCTGGAGCATCGAGATCAAAAACGACAAGGACAAGCTCGTCTGCATTTCCAGAATCACGCTACTCAACCAAAAACGGCCGGCCCATCAACCGGAATAGGAAGTTAGCCACGATTTGCACGAAGGTTCGGAGGCAGATATTCGTGCAATTCATGTAATTCGTGGCTAAACTCTTCCTGTGCACAAGTTTGTTCGAAATTTGATAACCGAATGGCGGCGGCTGAAGCTGTCGTTTGACGGCGGCACGGTCGTCGTCGCCGTTTCAGGCGGAGCGGATTCGGTAAGTTTGCTGCTCGCCGTTCACGACCTCGTTGTTCGCAAGAAGCTAGATCTGCGGGTTGTTGCGGCCCATTTCAACCACAAACTTCGCGGTGACGAGAGCGATAGCGATGAACAATACATCCGTACACTGTGCACAGAACTTCGTATCGAGCTGACGATTGGGCACGGCTCGCTGTCGACGGACGGCAATTTAGAGCAGAACGCTCGTGATGCTCGCTACGCCTTTCTCACCGAGACGGCCTCTAACCTTGGCGCATTTGCCGTCCTTACAGCCCACACGGTCAACGATCAGGCAGAAACTTTCCTTTTAAATCTTGTTCGAGGAAGCGGGCCCGATGGCTTGAGCGGGATGAAAGCTGTGCGAAGCCTTGAAGGCGATATCCTGCTTGCCCGGCCTCTATTGACATGGGCGAAACGGAAAGAGACCGAGGGCCTTTGCCACGACATGGATGTCGAGTATTGCTACGACACGATGAACGAGGATACGGCGTTCAAGCGGGTCCGCATTCGCAAGATCCTCTTGCCGCTCCTAGAGGATATGAATCCGAATATCATCGAAACGCTCGCAAATACCGCTTTTCTGATGCAGGAATGCACGGAGGCCGATGCGTTGCGGGTTCCCGCTAAGAACGGGCCTGAGATAGCCTTGACCGACCTTCGCATCCTGCCGCAAGCAACACTGTACGCGACGATCCGCGACTGGTTAATGGCTAATCGCGGAAACACACGGCGATTGCAACTGAAACATATTCAGGCCATCGAGCGTTTGATCCAGAGTGAGAAAAGCGGCAAAACTGCCGAACTGCCTGGCGGTGCGCGCGTGGTCAAATCGGGTGGCAAGTTGCGTTATGAAGAAAATAGGGTTGAAAATTGATATGGCGCCATCTAAGATTAAGTGTTGGGGCATGTAGCGGGTGAAAGCGCATTTTATGCAACATCCGAACCGCAGCCTTCATCGAACTAGGTTGCATGGCTTTCAGATGAGGGTCGATGCGGAGGTAAAAATTGAGTTCTAAGGCAAAACAAGTTCTTCTGTGGCTGATGATCATTTCGAGTGCGCTCGTCGTTGTCTGGTATCTCCAGATGAACAGGACGGCACCAGCAAAGGAATTGTCTTTTGATGCGGCCCTGACGCAGATCAGAAATAAAGACATTAAGGAACTGACGATTAAGCAGGACGCTCTCGAGTTGGTTAGTAAAGAGGACGTCAAATCTAGCGTACGTCTCGACGCGAGCGACGAGACTCGTACACAGATCCATAAGGCAGCCGAGGGAACGGGGACTAAGATCTCGCTCGAACAACCGTCCAGTGGTTTGGGGTGGCTCGTTTTGGTAAACGCACTACCTTTCATTCTGCTGATGGGCTTTTTGGCCTTTACGCTGCGACAGATGCAGGCAGGTGGTAACAAGGCCCTGAGTTTTGGTAAGTCTAAAGCAAAATTGCTCAACAATCAGCAGAAACGCGTAACGTTTAAGGATGTTGCCGGCGTAGATGAAGCAAAGGAAGAGCTGCAAGAGATCATCGAATTCCTCAAGGATCCGCAAAAGTTTCAGAAGCTAGGCGGCAAGATCCCAAAGGGCGTCCTGATGGTTGGCCCTCCGGGAACGGGTAAGACGTTGCTCGCAAAGGCTGTTGCCGGCGAAGCAAATGTACCTTTCTTTTCGATCTCCGGTTCGGATTTTGTCGAGATGTTTGTCGGCGTTGGTGCGAGCCGCGTCCGCGACCTGTTTGATCAGGGCAAGAAAAATGCTCCGTGCATTATCTTTATCGACGAGATCGACGCGGTCGGGCGCCATCGCGGTGCCGGACTCGGCGGCGGACATGATGAGCGTGAACAGACGTTGAATCAGCTTCTCGTCGAGATGGACGGCTTTGAGTCGAATGACGGCGTGATTTTGATGGCCTCGACTAACAGGCCAGACGTGCTCGATCCCGCGCTGCTTAGGCCGGGGCGTTTTGACCGGCGTGTTGTGGTCGGAAGGCCGGACGTTCGCGGACGCGAAGGAATTCTTAAGGTTCACACTCGCAAGATCCCGCTCGACGAAGGCGTCGATGTCAGCGTGATTGCTCGCGGCACACCTGGATTTACCGGTGCCGATCTAGCCAACATTGTTAATGAAGCTGCTCTTAATGCTGCCCGCTACAACAAGAAAGTCGTTGGGATGAACGATTTTGAGATCGCCAAAGACAAGGTGATGATGGGAGCCGAGCGAAAGAGCATGGTCATCTCGGACGAAGAGAAAAAGATCACGGCCTATCATGAAGCCGGACACACGATGGTCGGCCTCAAAGTGCCAAATGTCGATCCGGTTCACAAAGTCACGATCATTCCGCGCGGAATGGCTCTCGGTGTGACAATGTATCTGCCTGAAAAAGACAGGCTTAGTGCGACCAAGGAATATTTGCTTGGCAATATCGCGATGTCGATGGGCGGGCGTATCGCCGAGGATATCTTTATCGGCAGCATCACGACCGGTGCCGCGAATGATATCGAAAAAGCGACTGAGATCGCACGCTCGATGGTTTGTGAATACGGCATGAGCGACCTCGGGCCGCTGACCTTCGGCAAAAAGGAAGAGCAGATCTTCCTCGGCCGTGAGATCTCGCAGCACCGCGATTACTCAGAGGACACTGCGATCAAGATCGACCAGGAAGTCCAAAAGATCATTTCGGAGCAGTACAAACGTGCCGAAAAGATCATTCGCGACAATAAAGACGCGCTGATCCGCCTCGCCGAAGCGCTGCTTGAATTTGAAACGCTCGACAGCGTGCAGATCCGTCGTGTGGTAGCCGGGCTCCCGCTTGAAGGTACGGAAAAGCCGTCGCCCACGGACGACGGCACGCCTGAATCTGAGGAGTCGGCCAGTCCTTTCAAGAATCCGATCCTGCCAACGCCTGCGACGGCGTAGGCAGAAACATGACCTGTTGGGAGTGTGTGTTTTTGGGGGCCGGGCATGAAAGTGTCTGGCTCTTTCCATTTCCATTTACGTTTACGTCACCGGCACACTCCCTACCGGTCGTGTTTCCGCCTTATGCATTGGCAAACATCACGCCGCCGTATCTCTCTTGACCGTCCGATGGTGATGGGCATTCTTAATATCACGCCTGATAGCTTTTCCGACGGCGGTTCGTTTGTGACGGTCGATGATGCTATCGGTCATGCCGAAAAAATGGTGGCCGACGGCGTTGATATTATCGATATCGGCGGTGAATCAACGCGGCCGGGCAGCCAGCGTGTGTCGACCGACGAAGAACTTAACCGAGTGTTGCCGGTCATCGAGACGTTGGTCGCACGTTTTGAAACGCCGATCTCGATAGATACTTCCAAAAGCGAGGTTGCAAGAGCAGCCGTCGATGCAGGTGCCGAGATAATAAATGACATTTCGGGCTTGCGTTGGGACGAAGAGGTCGCGGATGTCGCGTCCGAATCTAAAGTAGGGCTGATCCTGATGCATTCGCGCGGCACCTTTGAGACAATGCACAGCCAACAGCCTGTAAACGATATCGTGGATGAGGTTAGCTACGGCCTTGGTTTGTCGATCAAAACGGCAAAAGCACGAGGTGTCGGCGACGATCAGATCGCACTCGACATCGGCATCGGATTTGGCAAGACGTTTGAGCAAAATTTAGAGTTACTGGCTAAACTTGCTAGAATCATAGACGAATTCAAAGCGTACCCGATGCTGGTCGGAACATCGCGAAAGTCGTTTATCGGCAAGATACTCGGCGATGCGCCGGCGTCGGAACGCCTTGGCGGGAGCCTTGCAACGGCATTGTCTGCGTTGAGTATGGGTGCGAGTATTGTTCGAGTTCACGACGTAAAGGAAACGGTGTCAGCGATACAAGTTCTGCGACGAATTGATGAGGCTTGAGAATTGAATGGGAATTATTGTAGCAAAAACCGGATCATACTTTCTTCACGCGATCGTTGTTATCACGGCATTTCCACTGAGCCTCCTGGCAGACATACCGGCGCCAGACCCACGTGAAACCGAGCCGCAAGGTACCGATTGGACGTTTGTCCTGCTGGGCGTAATTTTTTCATTTCTCAGCGCATTAATGTTTTTATGGATCGGCCGAAAGATCTTTAGAAGGTCATAAATGATGAAGTATTTGCTTTTGCTATGTGTTCTTTTGGTTACCTCCGGCTTTACCGAGTGCTACAAGCCAGTGACCAATTCCGGGCTGCCGCGCAACATTAAAACAGTTGCGGTTCCGGCGTTTCAGTTCGAAGCGAAAGGCCTCCGGTATCGCGTCGAATCGCGATTCACAGAGGCCGTGACCCGCGAGATCATTCGTCGCGGCAACGGGCTTAAGGTTCAAAGCTCACGCACCGGCGCCGATGCAGTCCTCGAAGGCACGATCCGCGATTTTAACTTCACCGGCGTCCTCCTCGACAGCGAAGGCCGAGCACGCGTTTACGAGGTCACGATCGTAACTGCTGTAACCATCCGCGACCTCAAAGAGAATACGATCCTCTACGACAATCAAAACTTTATCTTTCGCGATTCATTCGAATTCACCTCAGATCCACGCTCGTTCTTTAACGAAGAAGATCCCGCGGTCGAACGCATGGCTCGCGCATTTGCCGAATCCGCTGTGTCTGCATTCGTCAATGGTATGGGCGTGAAGGAAGAGAAGAAGTAGTTTTCTTGTACCGATCTGCAACAGGTTATGGTAATTTCACGCGAAGAACTTAAGGCCAGATTAGCGCGACGTGAGATGGCCCGCGTTTATGTTTTGTTTGGTGAAGAAACCGATCTGCGTGACAGGGCCGCCAAACATATAGCGGACATCTCTTTTGCCGAGGGTGATTTTCGTGATTTTAACGAGACGAGTTTTAGCCTGAATGGCGAGGGCAATCTCGAACGCGCACTTGCTTCGGCTGAGCAGTTGCCGATGATGGCGTCACGGCGTGTGATACGTGTGACCGATGTGCGCGTTTCGCCTACTGGATTTCGTGATACGATCAGTGAGGCGCACGAACCGGCGCTGTCGGCATATCTCGCAAATCCTTCTCCACACTCGGTTATCATCTTTGTCGCGGACGAACTTAATGGCGTTCGTAAAATGGGCAAATTTCTTCGCGAGAAGACTTGTGCGGTCGAGTTTTCTGCTCTAAAAGACGATGATCTATTTACGCATGCCAGACAACAGATCAGTAAAGTCGGCGCTGAGATCGGCCTGCCGACGCTGCGTGCCCTGATCGCGCAGATCGGGCCTGATGTACGCCGTCTGACGAATGAGATCAATAAACTCGCTGCCGCCGCGATGCCTGAAGGGTGTATTTCGCAGGACTTGATCGACGAGCTGATTCCTAATTCCCGGGAGATCAGCAATTTTGACCTCACCGACCATCTCGTTGCCGGGCGAGGAGCAAAGGCGATCAGCGTGCTCAAAAAGATCCTTGACGATGGCGGTGAGCCGTTAATGCTACTGGGACTGATCTCGTACAACTATCGCCGACTGCTGATAGCGAAGGAGATGATGGCCCGCGGAGCCGACCGTGGCGAGGTGGCAAAGGTTGTAAAGCTTCGATACAACGACCAGGAATCGTTTCTTGCCTCTGCACGACGTGCCGATCAAAAAGCACTCACCCAAGCGATCCGGCGCATCGCCCAGACCGATGTAGCGATCAAAACTTCGATCGGCGGCAGCGGCCCCGTAGGCGCACGTATGCAGATGGAGATGCTGGTGTGCGAACTTTCCATACGGTAAGACTAGTTTTCCAAATTACTGATCGCTAGATCGCGGCCAAACCCGCTGCCTTATTGAAATAATTGTATAGATCGTTGTAATCGCCTAGTGCCCGGTTCATTATCAACGGCAGTTGCTCGACGTCGTTCGTGTTGACAATCAGGTTCAGATTCCTGAGAAACGCATCGTGAGCATTCATCGTGGTTCCGGCATCTTCGAGCGAGATAAGGAAGAGGCGACGGCGTTCGGACGAGTACATTGAGTTTGCTTTTTGTTGGATCACTGCGGCACCTCCCATGTCGGCTGCGAAATCCGGCGAGAAGATCAACACTTCGGTCTTTCCTTCGCGTAGGCGTTCATTTGCCTGAGCGGGAGTTTGTGCTACATAGACCTTGTATCCGGCCTTTGCGAGCAGCTTTGCAGTTTCGTCTGCTTTTTGGCCGAGGCATAGCAAGACGCGCCGCGGCTTTCCGTCCTCGTCGTCGTTTTCGATAGCCGCTTTGTCCGTCTGGAGAGCCGTCATCAGCGATCGCAGAGCGCTGTTGATCTGCTGGTCGGCTTCCTTAGCGGCAAAACCAGGCGTTTCGGCAGCGACTGCAGCCGGCTGGCTAGCGGCGAGCTGATCGACCGTAGACAGGCCCTTACCCGAAGCATCCTTCTGCACTCTCAGCAGATTCTGGCACCTCGGACAACGAACGGAGAAGTGGCCGCTCGGGATCTTTGACTCGTCGAGCTGCAGGGAAACGGAGCAGTTGTCGCATCTAATTATCATAGTGGTCTGGCTATTGAGACTATTCCATCATGTTCAATACCGAATCTGGATTCTCGACCGGCTGCGGCGGGATCATCGGTTTCGGCATCGGTTTAAGCTTGCCGGCATTCGCATAGTCCTCGGTCGAGGAAAGGCCCTTAAGCTGGAGGAGAAGGTTGTTCTGGTTGGTCGCGAACGAAAGGCCGTCTTCCATGCTGATCACGTTCTGTTCGATCAGATCGCGTATGACCGAATCGAAATCCTGCATGCCGTCGATCTCGCCATCGCGAATCGCGTCAAGCAAGGTCTTGCCCTCGGTCTCTCCCTTCTCGATATACTCGCGCGTTCGCGGATTCGATCTCAGGATCTCAACGGCAGCAACGCGTCCTCGGCCATCGGCGGTCGGGATCAAACGCTGCGAGACGATGTAGCGGAACGTCTGTGCGAGACGCGTTCGAATGATCTTTTCTTCATTCTTTGGATAAAGCCCGATGATACGGTCAATGGTCTTCGACGCGTCGATCGTATGTAGCGTAGAAAGAACAAGGTGGCCTGTTTCGGCGGCTTCGAGGGCGATCTCGGCGGTTTCAAGGTCACGCATCTCACCGACGAGAATGACTTTTGGCGCCTGACGCAGAGCCGCACGCAGGGCAGAAGCAAAATCTCTTGTATCGGCACCTACCTCACGTTGATTGATGGTGCTCTTTTTGTGGCTGTGCAGGAACTCAATCGGGTCTTCGATCGTCACTATGTGATACGCCTTTGTATCATTGATGCGGTCGATGATCGCGGCAAGTGTTGAGCTTTTTCCGGATCCGGTCGGGCCTGTCAGCAAAACAACTCCGTTCCGAATATTTGCAATATCAGCAAGTTGTGGCGGTAGTCTAAGCTGCTCAAAGCTTGGTATCTCGCTCGGAATTACACGCATCACTATTGAGTAAGAGTTGCGCTGCTGGAATATGTTTACGCGAAAACGGCATTTGCCCGGTAATGCGTAGCTGAGGTCGGTGGTGCGATGTTTTACGAGCTGCGCTGCCGCATCAGGATTGTCTCTGATCAGCGACATCGCGATCATCTCGGTCTGAAATGCAGATAATTTGCCGAGCCCGATCGGTGATGCCGGATAGAGCACGCCGTTAATCTCGACCTGCGGTTTTTGCCCGCACGAGAAATTAAGGTCGCTTACATTCTCGGAAACGAGCAGCATCTGCTCAATAATGGGCGCTACGTCAAGCAAGCTCATGATCTGGGTTTACTCCAGGAGAAGGATTTAAAGGGAAGGGAATGTCTCGCAGGTATTTTACCTGCGCTGCGTCAGTGCAGACTGTCGCCAAAAGTATTATGGGTCAAGTCTGATAGGAATGCAAGCTATTTTTCAACATCATACAACAATGTTATGCATATCGATCGGTTAGATGGAGCATCGTTTGAGTGATCGAATCAGCATTTGCGACGATCGAGCTGATCATCGCTGCTGAGTCGGCTCCGGCAGCAAAGACCGAGGCGAGGTCTGCCTCAACAATGCCACCGATTGCAACAAGCGGCCGATCGCCGATTGCTTCCCGGACTGCTCGAATGCCTTCGAGGCCAACGGTCCGTCCGGTATCTTCTTTTGAATTTGTCTCAAATATCGGGCCGATCGCGATGTAATCGACCGGCAGTTTGGCGGCAGCGAGGGCCTGAGCGACGGTGTGTGTTGAATATCCAATGATGGCGTGGTCGCCCAGCAACTGACGAGCTTTCTCGGGCGGCATATCGTCCTGCCCCAGATGGACGCCATCGGCACTAACTGCAATGGCAATATCGGCCCGGTCATTGATGATCACGCATGTGCCGCTAACCTTTGCCAATTGCATGACCTCGACCGCGGCCTCGAAGAACTCACGCCAACCAGCGCGTTTTTCGCGTAGCTGAATGATCTTAGCACCGCCGTCGATCAGCCTCCTCGCTTGATCAACTTGAGACAAGCCGGAGATTTGTGTATCGGTGATCGGGTAGATCCTTGGTAAGTTAAGTGCCAATGTCCGCCTCTAGTAGATCGGTTTCATCATCAGGAAACAGTCTTCGCCATTATTGTAATAACGGCCGATCCGCTGTACGATCGTGTAGCCGTGACGCCGATACAGCTCCTGCGCCATAGTATTGCCGACGCGAACCTCGAGCATCAACGTTCCGATCTCACGAGAGCGCAGGGACGAATCGATGTGTCTGAGCAGTTTTCCTGCGATCCCTCGATTTCTATGCTCGGGAGCAACTCCAATGGTCGTGAGATGTGCGGCATTATTCTCATTGACCATCACAAAAGCAAACCCGACCATTTCGTCAGCTGGTGTGACCATTCGGTAGCTGATGGTCTTTGGCTCATTCAGCAAATACTCGAATGTATGTTTTGTGTAGTTATCGCCATTGCGAAAGCACCGGATATTGAGGCGCAAGACCTCGGGAAGATGATCCAGAGTCAGTGGCCTGATCGTATACGCGGTGTCCGGCGCCGGGACAACGGCCTCGGGCTCAACAACCCACGCGGGTACAAAAAAATTTCTGATAGTCTCTAGGAAAGCCATCGTCAAACTATCAACATGCAGTCGCCATAGCTGTAAAACCGATATCGGTCCGCCACCGCATGCCGATACGCATTCATTATAAGTTCGTGTCCGCCAAAAGTTGAAGTCATCAAAAGTAGCGAGCTTTGAGGAAGGTGAAAATTCGTCAGCAGCGCGTTGATCGCCGTGAATTGATAGCCTGGCGTTATCGTAAGGTCCGCAATGTGCGAACCGGCGACAAAATGGCCGGATCTTGCGATCGTTGATTCGAGCGCCCGTGTCGTCGTGGTACCAACCGCGACAATTCGTCTATGCTCCGTCTTTGCAAGGTTTAGCAGGTCTGCGGTTTCATCGTCAATGGTATATCGTTCCGCGGCGACGGCGTGATCTGAGAGATTGTTTACACGCACCGGCTCAAACGTGCCATAGCCGACGTGGAGAGTTATCTCGGCGATCAAAACGCCCATCGACCGGAGCGTTTCCAGCACATCCGGTGTAAAATGCAAACCAGCGGTTGGTGCTGCGATCGCGCCGCGATTTTTTGCAAAAACCGTCTGATATCTCTCACGGTCGCTGTCGATCGTCGATCGATCGCGTTTTATGTACGGCGGAAGTGGCGTTTTGCCCAGTTCGTCGATCAGCAGGTCAAATTCACCTAGGGCCTCAAAGTTCACGACGACCTTACCATCCTCCGCCTTATCGACAACCTCTGCACTGAGCTTGTCACTGAAAAAAATTCGTTTACCCACGTGTAACCGCTTTCCCGGCCTGGCCAGCGTCTTCCAGACATTGGGTTCGGTTTCCTCGACGAGAAAGATCTCGATCGATGCTCCGGTTTCACTTTGTCCGATGAGGCGTGCTGGGAAGACTCTCGTATTGTTCAGGACTAGTAAGTCATCATTACGCAGATATCGGGACAGATCCGTAAAATCTGCGTCGCTAAATGACCCGGCTGAGCGGTCGATGACCAGCATTCGCGAGGCTTCACGGCTCTCAAGCGGTTCCTGCGCGACCAGTTCTTTGGGTAGTTCGTAGTCGAGATCCGATATCAGCATTCCAAATATATCTTGCGCGCATCGCGGGCAAAAAATAAAACGGCACGCATCAGATACGTGCCGGTCTTAACTTAGGATCGCTATAGATCCACCTAAATACTAGTAACCTCTGTTGAATTATTTATCATAATATCACCCCCAGTGCGGGTATTATTACACAATACTTTTCCAAAAGGCTAGAGCTTTTTTAATTAGATGGTACCGAGGGTCGGAGTCGAACCGACATGGGCGTTAAGCCCGCTAGATTTTGAGTCTAGTGCGTATACCAATTTCGCCACCCCGGCACGAATTAATGATGATAAATCGTGCGGAGCTATCGGTCAAGGTTTCGAGGCTGCGTCTGACTTGGGAGCGACCTCGATCAGTATCTCGATATTCATTCTCCTCTTGGCTTCGTCGAGGAATTTTTCGATCGCAGCTCCGACTTTCTGTCGAACCAGAAACTCGCGGATCAACGCTCTTCTCTCGTCAAGTGTCGGCATCAGCAAACCCGGAGAACGTCGCCGAAAGTCTGGCACGAAAACGTCTCGATAGTACCTATTCTCCTCATCGGCCGTAACCACTACGAAAGAGGCAAAACGAAAATCGATGTATTTATCAATCGCCAATCGCTGCGCTATCAGCTTTTCAAACGCTTCATCCTTAACCGAATCAAAACCGACCCGTTTCAGCCGGTCAGCAAACTCTGCGGCTGATGAAAAATAACCAAGCGATTTCCCGATCTCGGCCGCGATCTCTTTCTCGGTCGGTGCATTTCGAGGGAGCCTTTCGGCTTCAATAGCAAAAATTCGCTGGTTGATCAGCGTTTCGAGCGCCTGATTCAGATCCTCGGGCCTCGGCGGTGTCAGCGGAACTCCGGGTTGGAGGGCAACCTGCCAGAGAATATCGGAGTAGGTGATGAGCTGCGTTTTCGAACCATCACTTACAGTTGCGACGGTCTTATCAACGATCTCCTGGCCATTCGCAGTCATTGCAAATGCGGCCACAAACGTCATCGCCATCGCCGTCACCACCAAAAATTTCCGAGTGCCAAAAAACATATACTAAGCCCGATTTTCGACGCCTTTTGCCGCCATGTCAATGCGTTTAATCTGTTGACACGATGTTAAAAATTGTTTCTAATAGAAAAGGAGGTTTCTGAGCTTCTTTATTTCGAAAAGATTCTCCTCCTTATCCCAATTTATCTGCACCGGCTAACCGGCTGCACCCAACAAACAATGCTGACCTCTTCGCCGCCCAAAAAGCACGCGACTGCTCTAGGCGCGGTACCAAGATCTGACGACAACGCCAGCGACCTTAAGTTCATCTCTGAGCTAGGCCGCAGCCTGTTGTTTACTGTTCATCCCAAAAAGGTCGCAAGCCGCGTCGCCGAAGCGCTTCAACATGAAGTTGATGCCGATGTTTGCGCCTTCGTTGCCGAGCTCGACAGCATTGGCCTGATCAGCTGCGCCCGTGGGCGTTTCGGTGAGGATGACGACAGCTATCTTCGGCGAGAGAGATTTGAAAAGTGGCTGGCGTTCATGCCGCCGCAGATCGGGTATGCGGAACACTCACAGACGGAATTTCTGATCGCCGGAGAACATGCCTACGAATATGTTTCGCCGCTGCACATCAATGGCGAGATCAAAGGCGCCATAATCATCGGTTTTGACAATGGCCGTGAGCTTACCGACCGCCAGACCCGTCTTGTCGAAGCTGCCACACAAATGGCAGCGATGAGCGTCAATCTCTCGGCCCATTACGAGGTCGCCATGAACGACTCGATAAACGAGGCCCGCGAGGAGCACCGAAAGTTTACCGAGGCCGTACTCGACGCTTTGCCGGTTTCGCTTTACGTCGTCAACCGCGATTATCGGATCGTGACATGGAATAAGCATCGTGAGGTCGGTGAATTGGGAATTCCACGTGAAATGGCGATCGGCCGCGACGTTTTTGACGTGCTCGAAAAATATCCGCAGGGTCGCGTTCGAGAGGAATTTGAACGTGCATTTCGCACGGGCCAGATCGAGCGAGTAGAGCAACAGACGGTTGCCGACGACGGATCGACCCGGCATTGGATGGTCAGCAAGGTTCCGATGCGGGATGGTGAGAATGGTGATGTCACCCATGTGATCTCGGTTGGCGAGGACGTGACCGTTAGAGTCGAGGCGATACTTGCGATCAATCGCGCTGAAAAACTCGCGGCCGTTGGACGCCTCGCCGCCGGCATCGTCCATGAGATAAACAACCCGCTTGCGACCATTGCCGCGTGTGCCGAGGCACTCGAACAACGCGTCGATGACGGTGAATTCGAGGCATCCGATGGTGCCGCCGATCTGGCCGAATATCTCGGGCTGATCAAGAGCGAGGCATTTCGCTGCAAAACCATCACGACCGATCTTCTCGATTTCAGTCGTATAAGGGCTGGCGAGCGAACGTTGGTCGATATCGGCGATATTGTTCGCTCGGCGGCGAATCTGATCTCGCACCAGAAGCGCGGCGTAGGCATATCACATAACGTTGAGATCGAGTCCCAAATGCCACCGGTATCGGCCGATGGAGCGCAGATCCAACAAGCCATAATAGCCCTTGCCACCAACGGAATCGACGCTATGGACGATGGCGGCACACTGACCTTTCGCTCTTTTACAAAAGGCAGCCGAGTCGTGATCGAGGTTTCCGACACCGGTACAGGCATTCCTCAGGAAGATGTCTCCAAGATCTTTGAACCATTCTTTACGACCAAAGAGGTCGGCAAAGGTACAGGCCTCGGCCTCGCCGTCTGCTACGGCATCATCTCCGAACACAGCGGGCGCATCAGCGTCCGATCGACGTTGGGCAAAGGCACCACGTTCAGCATTTTCCTACCCTCTGCTCAATAAACTCACCTAACCTTCCGCAAAACCGCTATGGCAAAACTACTCGTTGTCGATGATGAAAAGAATCTGCGTCTCGTCGTGCAGAAAGAAATGACCCGCCAGGGCCATGATGTCGAATGTGCCGATGACGGCGAAGCTGCCTGGGAGCTGCTCGAAGCACAGGATTTCGACGTGATCTTATGCGACATCAACATGCCTCGGCTTGACGGCATGGGCCTGCTCCGACGCACCCGCGAACGTAACCAGAACCCGCCCGAGGTCATTATGCTGACCGGCCAAGCGACGGTCGAATCGGCGATCGAGGCGATGAAACTCGGCGCATACGATTATCTGACCAAGCCCTATCGCATCGGCGAACTTTCGGCCCTCGTCACCGCCGCCGCCGAAAAGCAGCAACTCAAGGTCGACAACCAACGCCTGCGTGCCCAGATCGCGAGAACATCAGTCACTCTACCGGACATCGTTGCCGAGTCGGCACAGATGAAGGAAGCGTTGCGGCTCGTTCATCGCGTAGCTCCGTCGGAAACCTCTGTGCTCATCACCGGTGAATCCGGCGTTGGAAAGGAATTGATAGCCCAGGCGATACATCGTCTTAGCCGACGTGCAGATAAGCCATTTATCGATCTTAACTGTGCCGCGTTGCAGGACACGCTGCTTGAGAGCGAGTTGTTTGGCCACGAGGCCGGCGCATTCTCAGGTGCGCGGACCCGCAAGCTCGGACTATTTGAGATCGCCGATGGCGGCACGCTCTTCCTCGACGAAGTTATGGAGATGCCGATGCAGTTGCAGTCAAAACTGCTGCGTGCGCTCGAAACGCGTTCATTCTTCCGTGTCGGCGGCGTGAAAAAGGTCGATGTCGATGTCCGTCTCGTCGCGGCAACAAATCGCGACAAAGATCAGGCCGTCGCCGAGGGAGTCTTCCGCGCTGATCTAATGTACAGAATTAACAGCTTTGAGATCAATGTCGCTCCGCTGCGTGAACGCCGCGAGGATATCGAGCCGCTCGCTCGCCATCTGCTCCACAAGCTCGCTGGGCATGACGAGCCCGAGTTGTCGCTCGCTGCGATCGACGCTCTGACCGCTTTCGACTGGAGCGGCAACGTACGTCAAATGCGGAATGCGCTGGAGCGCGCGATCCTGCTTGCCGACAATGGGATCATCACGCCACGCGAACTGCCGCCCGAGATCGCGTTCCGCACAGAAAAACCGAATGTCTCTGTAAGCTACGGCACCGCCCAGGCAGGATCGGTCAACACGTTTCAAAACTCTTCGACCACAAATCTCCGCGATGTCGAACGCCAACAGATCATCGGCGCTCTGGAAAAAACCGGCTGGCACCGTGGCAAAACCGCCGAGCTACTTGGAATCTCGCCATCCACGCTGTATCGGCGTTTGCGGGAATATGATCTCGATGTGCGGTAAATGGATGTTCTTATTGCTCGGACACTTCTTTGATGTGGTTTAGCACGCGAAGATGGATTTGATGAATGATCTCGTCGGAAAAAAGATTCCAATAAAAGTCAGGCGCGATGTCGTGGGTGTAGAACGTAGTTCCCTCGACGATCGTCTTGCCGTCCTTTTCATATAAGCGAAACTGGCCCTTTTGCGAACGGATATATTCGAGATGCGCCGCTTGCAAGTGTTTGTACGGCGTCAATTCCGTCATTGGGGCGGGTTGTTCCTTAACGTCAAAGGCCAGCATATGAGGAGCATCCCAGACGGTAATAGGTTCGACAAACGGGCCGGTGTTAAAGTTGCAGTATCGCATCGCACCGACGCCGGTACCCTCGATCCGTGCATCTATCGGAAATGCAAAACCGAGAGTTAAGATCCCAGCCGGCTCTTTGTCGATCTGAGGGAATTCGATGACATTTTTCCATACCTTTTCGATCGGTGCATTGATCTCAACCGTGGATACGACCTGATGCATGGTCGGCTCAGAATTACTTGATGTTTCAAATCCTAGGATGAATGGGATCGTCAAGATCATTAATAAGGATGAAGCACACCCGACGTTCGGTTTCCCAAAATGATTGGTAATTAAGTAGGCAATCATCACACCAACGAGCATCAAAGGGATCGCGAGGGGCAAAGACATGGCCACGCACACGAAACCCTCGATCGCCAGAACCAATACGAGCAACGAAATAAATAGGATGTAATAAAGGCTAACGAGGAAGCACTTCCAAAATGGCTTTCCGCCACGCGGTGCGTATATCACCGTGGAAACAAGGCCGATGATCACCGGAGCCGCAACAAACAGCGTCCAGCCGTAATCCTGCACAACTGCTGCAACCAAATATACGAATCCAGCACCGACAAAGGGCGGGATGATAGCGGCAGCCGCGACTCTTATCAAATCTGAGGTGTCATCGCTCATATTACCTTTTCCGTGGTCCGAGAGACGTAAAACAAATATCTCTGTTCGGACATCGGCAGCAATTTTTCCTCGAATTTCACCATCGCTTGAACCAGCCCTTCTCTCAGAGATTTGCCCCCGAATAGAATTAGAGTGCAATTACCGGACCATCGAAGAAGCTGAGGTAGTTTTTCCGTAAATTTATCGATCGCACGGCATGTTACGTAGGTAAAGTCGGGTTTTCGCAGTTCGGCGAACTGACGGTCAAAGATGTGTGCGCGTTTGGTAAGTTTGCATTTTGCCAAAACGGTTCGCAAAAAGCCTGCTTTTGAGTTCTTAGATTCGATCACGACGGCTTTGAGATCTGTGCGTACGAGCAGGCACGCGATCGACGGTAGACCCGCACCGGCTCCGACATCGGCAAACTTTACACCGGGCGGAAGATATTCGAGCAGCGTAAGAGATTCGAGGATGTGACGGATCGCAAATTCCTCGGGCGAGCACGGGCCGACGAGATGCAGGATCGGGTTGTGTTCGAGGATCAGCTCGTAATAATCGGCGAGGCGCTCGATCGCATTGTCGGCAAGATCGATCCCAAATGCACTCTGGTTTGCCTTGATGGCTGCAATGAATTCAGTCCTCATCGTAAAAGAAGTCTCCCGCAAAGCCGCAGAGAACGCAAAGAAGAAAAGGAGCCGTTCATCTTGACTCGTGGGCTCAAGATTCCCGACTCCCGACTAATTCTTTGGTGCGGACGAGAAGAATCGAACTTCCACTGCCTCGCGGCAACAGGCTTCTGAGACCTGCGCGTCTACCAGTTCCGCCACGTCCGCACGCGTCGAACTTTTGAGGATACTAATTCGACCGTCAAAACTCAAGAAAGCGCGCCGCGTTTGCTATATTTGAAGAGTGGCGAGCGATATCGAATCTAACCTGGCGTCGGTCCGATTACGGATAGCTGACGCTGCTCGCCGTGTCGGCCGCAGCCCGGACGAGATAGAGCTTGTCGCCGTGAGCAAAACGCATCCGGCCGATGCATTGCGGCTGGCAATTACGGCCGGTGTTACAGTTTTTGGCGAGAATAAGGTTCAGGAGGCGGAATCGAAGATCCTCGAGATCGGCCGCGAAGGTGCCGAATGGCATCTGATCGGCCATCTGCAATCGAACAAAGCTCGCAAGGCCGTACGGCTTTTCGATGTCATCCAATCCGTCGATTCAGTCGAACTTGGCCGACGGTTAGAGCGTATCTGTGAAGAGGAAGGCCGAGACGAAATGTCGGTATTTGTGCAGGTAGATCTCGGTGGTGAAGAAACGAAATCGGGAATTGCAGAGAGTGAATTACCATCACTCGTTGCATTTTTGAAAACGTGTAAACATCTGCGTTTCAATGGTTTAATGGTGCTGCCGCCTTTTTTTGACGATCCGGAAGCGACACGCCCATATTTCAAGCGGCTCCGTGACCTTCGAGACGAAATTCTCCCCGGTGGCGAACTGTCGATGGGTATGAGTCACGATTTTGAGGTCGCGATCGAAGAAGGTGCGACGATCGTTCGTGTTGGCACGGCGATCTTTGGGTCGCGTTGAAATCAACAACGGATTGACACCGATTTTCACAGATTGGTTTCTTTGATTTCATTGTATCTGCGTAGATCCGCGTTAATCCGTTGTTAAAAAGCCTTATGCTTTCTACTTTAGTTTATCCGATATTTTTCCTCATTGTCTGGTCGCTGTTCGGCGTGTTTCTCACCATTCTTATTTTGCGGCTGATTTTTAACTACGCCGATCCGAATCCATTTGGCAAGGTTGGAAGGTTTGGATTCAAGGTCAGAAAGTTTACTGAGCGATGGGTGTATCCGGCGGCGAGGTTTTTTGCGATGTACCGTGTCGATACGCGGCTTGCACCACTACTTACGATGTTTATCGGGCTGGTTTTTACATACTTTTTTACGCAGATCGTCGGCAACACATTCTTTGTGATAGACAAGCTGGCTGAGGGGATCGTCACCGGCAATCCAAAAATGATCTTTGGGATCATCCTCTACGGTTTGCTTAGCGTATTCGTACTCTTTGTCTTTATCCGGTTTCTCGCGGCGTGGTTCGTTTTTTCGCGAAAGACCTTTCTGGCGTTTGTGGTGCGCGTGACTGATCCGATACTGCTTCCGGTACAGCGACTGATACCGCCGATCGGGATGTTCGACATCTCCGCGATGCTGGTGCTTTTGCTTATTGGTTTTCTGCAATCGATCGTGCTCAGTGTATTTGTGCGAAATTAGCAGGGGATGGAAGTTGTCGAAAAAGATGGTTCAATTGTCTTCAGCGTCCGCGTCGTGCCGCGGGCGTCACGAAGCGAGATCATCGGCGAGCATGACGGAGCGCTCAAAATTCGCATCTCATCCGCGCCGGTCGATGGAGCAGCTAACGCGGAATTGATACGTCTATTTGCCAAACATTTCGGCGTCTCAAAGAGCGATGTCAGCATCCTGAACGGTGAAACTTCGAAAAATAAAAGAATAAAGATCGCAAACGTGTCAGTATCGAAGGTCAGGGAGCTAATAAAATGAAGAGCCAAATTTCATTCATGTCCGGTCTTTTCGATACCGCCGCATCAGTCCCGCCGGTCGCCAACGATCGCCATTTTGGCGAGGACCTTGCGAAATGGTTTGTGGGTAAGTCGAAAGGTAGTGAATTTGTGTTTGGCACGCCCGTCCAAACTGCTGATGGTTGGACCGATGCAGTTTCCGTCGATGGTGAAACGTTTACGGTTGGGTTTGGGCTGGCCGCCGGCTCGGTCGGTTCGGATTATGCCGAATGGCTGATAACGATCGAGACGCCGCGTTTGTGGCGGTCAGTCGGGTCCGCCGGGTCGGCATCGAGGTCGCGGCTTTGCGATCATATCCACAACGTTCTCCGTGACGAACGTCATGTCAGAGAACTCCAATGGTTGTAAAGCCGCTACCGTTTTGCGCCGAAAAAATGAGCGTGGTATATTCGACAATTCGAATACAAGGGCGGAAACACGACCGGTAGGGAGTGTGCCTTTATAGAAAGGACGAACTCAAATGTCAGGACACTCCAAGTGGCACACAATCAAGCACAAAAAAGGTGCGCTCGACGCCAAACGTGGCAAGATCTTTACTAAGCTGATCAAGGAGATCACGGTCGCGGCACGTACTGGCGGCAGCGGCGACGTTGACGCAAACGCGCGTCTTCGCAAGGCCGTGAGCGACGCTAAAGGGCTCAACATGCCCAACGACACCATCGACCGTGCCATCAAACGCGGCACCGGCCAACTCGAGGGCGTTGCATACGACGAGATCACTTACGAAGGCTACGGCCCAAGCGGTGTCGCGGTCCTTGTCGAAACCATGACCGACAACCGTAATCGTACGGTCGCGGAACTTCGCCACATTTTCTCAAAAAATGGTGGCAATCTTGGCGAAGCAGGCTCGGTCGCGTGGATGTTCGACAAGAAAGGCTATATTGTCGTCGACAAGGCCGCCAAAAGCGAGGACGAGCTGTTTGAGATCGCTATTGAGGCTGGGGCCGACGACATGCAGGACGAGGGCGATGTCTTTGAGATCTTCACATCTCCGGACAGTTTCGAAGCTGTCAACGACGCCATCAAAGCCGCCGGCATCGAGCCCCAGGCCGCGGAGATCTCGATGATTCCCCAGAACTACATCGCCCTAACCGGTCAGGATACCAAGACGATGATGAAACTCTACGACGCGTTAGACGATAACGACGACGTGCAGAAGGTCTATGCGAATTTTGACATAGACGAGGGCGAGATGGAGTAGTCAGTCGGCTATCAGCTGTCCAAACACTATCCGATGTCCATCCGGCGTAACGACGGTGAAGTCACGTATTCCCCACGGTCTGTTTGCAATCGGTGAGAGGATCTTGGCACCACGCTCGCTGAACTCAGCATAAACATCATTGACGTTTTCGACAAGAGCGTGAGCAAACCACGAATGATTTCCAGTTGCCTCGGCTGTCATTTCGTCGGAGCATTCTCCGAGCATCACTTTGAACTCGCCAAACGATAAAAACTCCCAGCCCGGCGCGGTAAAATCGAGGTCAAAGCCAAGTTTGTCCTTGAAGTATGACGCGGCCGCAGTAAGATCCTTGACCGCCAGGACATGACGCGTATGAACTATTCTGCGTTCAATTCTCATACTATAGATAACTCAAAGCCCAATGCTTGTTCCGACGTTTTACGCCGCTCCACCACAAGCAAAGGGGATAAAGAAGAATAAGGCCGGTGATCCAAGTGGCGTAGGTCGTGCCAAGCGAAAAGCCGTATCCCGGTGGTGCGGTTTGGCCCATTTCGAGGATGTTCTTGAAAAGATAGCTAATATCGATACCTGCAAGATAAGCCAAAGCGATACCCGCGGTGTGTGCAAAGAACCACTGCAAAATGTAATAAAACATCGGCACGCGGCCAAATGTGATACACACCCGCTGCCATATTGCGTTTCCGTTGATCCGATCCGTCAGGGCCAGTACGATCATCGCCGGGCCGAGTGTCATTAGTAAGAACAGCAGTGACGGCGGATATTTCGTCACATTAAAGAACGATAGAACGGTCGCAACACTGGTTTCCTGAAACCTCCACGGTGCGGGATCGCCGTAGGTGTTTATTAGACGGATAACGACAAATAGCGCCGTTGCGGCCATACCGAGCCTTAACAATAGTCGTTTGCGATCATCCGAATTCCAGCTATAGATCGAACAGAGACCATATCCCGCCATCATCACGCCGACCCATGGAATAAGCGAGTATGGAACAAAGGCCTGAGTAGCTCCACCGAATAGGGGAACTGCGCCTATCTGGTGAAGTATTATCCATGCCGATTGCGCAATATCAGGTGGAGGAGTTCCGGCAAAGGCGATATTCGGCGGAACCTGAAAGCCGTCGAGCAGATTGTGCAGGATGACCATAAAGATACCGACGATGCCTACAACCCTAACTGGCAGGTAGATCAAGCCAGCCATCACGATCATCGAAACGCCGATCACCCAAATTACCTGTGCCATACCGAAAAACGAGTAATCGAGGTTAAATACGATCGCGAATCGAACGACCGTAAATTCCAAAAAGATCAGCCACAACCCACGCGTCCAGAGAAAACGTGAAAGCTCGGTGTTAGTCTTACCGGCCATTTTTTGCAGATAAATACTGGTTCCCGAAAGAAATACAAAAACGGGCGCGCAAAAGTGTGTGATCCATCGCGTAAAGAACACTGCCGCCGTGGTCGTCGTCGGATCGGTCGGATCTGAGCTCAGAGCACCGGCGTGGACGAATTCGCGAACGTGGTCGAGCATCATGATCATCATCACGATGCCGCGCAGCAGATCGATAGAATAAATGCGTTCCTTAATGGCGTCAGCGTTCATCGTATTTCGTTAGTTTCACCCGGACCTCAGCGATCCATTTATCGGTATCTCCATCCTTTGCGGCGGTTGCGGCGGCTTCCGCATTTGCAAACCATTCATGTGCAAGCGCCGGATCGCCCTTCTCGGTGGCAAAAATAGCCAACCAGGCCGCACCCTCAGCCACCCCGAGAGGCTGGCCCATCTCGTCATAGCGTCTTACTGCCTCTTCCCAAAGAGCAGTCGATTCGTCGCGTTTACCGACGCGATCTTTGATCACCGCCGGATATCGAACGGTATTTGCGTAATTGTTGTCGTCGTTGCTCGCATGCTGTCGAAAAAGAGCGAGCGACTCGTCAAAATACTTTTCGGCTTCGGTGAGACGCCCGGCGTATTCCTTATTGATGCCGATATGCCGGAGCACCCACGCGGCTTCAAGCGGCATTTCGAGCTCGCGGTAAAGCTCGGCTGCTTCGGTATAGGTAAGGTCGGCTGCCTCCCAGAGTTGTGGCGGGCGTCGCTCGACATTACCTAGCTCTTTTAGCGCGATGGCAAGAGCGAGCTTGCTTCCCGTAGCTCGGGCAGTAGATACGACAAGCCTCGCGGCTGAGAGCCGTAGCTTGAATTCCAAGGGTAGATTTGAGAGATCGTCGGTCATTTGTTTTTAGTATGCTCGTGATTAATCAAAGCGACGACGACCCGTTCCTTTGTTTCCAATGATGGAATCGGCTGCTCGCGCCACCAATCAAGCGTTCCTTGCTCGACCTCCGCTCCCGCGAGGATCAGACACTCGATGATCTCAGCATGGCTGTTCGAATGTTCGTTGACGGCGGACCAAAGGGCTTGACCAAACACGGTTCCGCCATATTTGTTCTCGATCTCAAGCGGGATATTCTTCTCGATCAACATCTTGATCACGTCGAGCCGTCCGCTGCTCGCCGCCCAATGCGGCCCGGCGAGCCACATCTTCATCCCGGCGTACGGGTCAACTCCAGCGTCGATCAGATATCGCGCCGTATCGGTTCGCCCTAGCATACACGCGCACGAAAGGGCCTCGGCCAAGGCCTCGGGCTCATTGGTAAACTTTCCATCCGCATGCCACTCGACAATTTGCCGGTCAAATCCATCCGGGCCACCGAGGTCTTCTTCGAGCGAGTGAAATTACCTTTATCAAGGTGATAGATCAGCTTTTGCCAGAGTTCATCCATCAGCGTTATGATCCACCGTTTCTTTTATTCAAGTTCGGTGCGTCATCTAACGGTTACGTTTATCCGGTAGGTTGCGGGACGGTCGCAGTTGTTTCGAACATTCAGGTATGTATCGCCTCGGCTTGTCGTAAACGAGATATTCCTCGCACCATTGCTGAATACGACACAGCCGCCGCCCGAGCTGACGTCTGCCGAGAGATACTGTCCGAATCCGGTACGCAGGACATAGCTCCGCGCGCGGCCGACCGTCCCCGAAACCGTTTCGCCAACGCTGCCGCGGCGAAACGATATCCGCGCGGTTCCCGGATCGTTAAATCTCGGCTGCAGTGGCGGCTCCGGCGGTTCGCCGGTGTTCTTGCGTTTATCGTCGTCAAGCTTTTTCCTCTCGTCGGCAAGTTTCTTCCTTTCTCGTTCCAGTTCGTCTTCGATGTTTTTGAGGTCGTCCGCCCGATCGATATTTGCGGGTGGTTCGACCGTTCGTGCAGGTGTCGGGATCGGCGTGGTGGCGATGCTTGAAACGTTCGAATTCGTGGGTACGCTGCCTCGAGGCCAGAAGATCAAAGCGGCCGCGGCCAATGCAATAAATCCGAAAATCATCAAAAACGCCGTGCCGGCGACGAAATATTTCGCGTTCGACCCTGAGGCGGCTGTGATCGGTGCAGGTGCGACAACCGTTGCTATCGATGGCCGTACGACGGTCTGCTGCTCAACATCGTCGAGCATAACCCCGAGCGGCGTTCCGTCCGATAGACAAAACATCATATCGTCGCCATACGTCTGGTTGCAGCTACCGCATCGTTTCATATCGGCAGGATCGGCTGGGCTAATCGCGAGCTAAATTTTTGTACATTGTATACGAAATCGCGAAAAGCGGTATATCGCAACCGCATTTTGCTTACAAACGTGACTCACGTACGGTAGCCGAAGCGCACCGCTGACCTAGCCTTTGCCCGCTCCGCTTCGACCACGCGGTCGCGTGGTGGAGCGGTTGTGACCATTGAATTCAACATCTCTTGGGCCGCTGCCGCAATACGTTCGACGGTGAGGTAAAATATCTCTTCATTTGCCTTTGAGGGCTTGTTAAAGCCGGACAGTTTTCGCACAAACTGGATCGCGGATGCCTGGACCTCATCGGTTGTCGCCGGCGGATCAAAATTGAAAAGTGTTTTGATATTTCTACACATAGTTCGAGTATTCTAGCGTTTTATTCAATGATTCCGGAAATTTTTACCGTCCAGGCGTGTTTGCCCACAGCTTTCTTCCTGACGTCATCCGGGATCTCGATTACGACACCGTTACCGATACGCTCCCATTTTAGCTGCGTATCCGTACCGAGTAATTGAAGCCTGGAGTCTTTGTCGGGAGCAAACTGCGTCAAGGCGATCTTAGCCGGTGGTTCGGTCTCATTTTCGTCAGCGAGGTAGATCGCGTAAACCGTGCCGTCCGCGAGCGCCGTGTAACAGATCTTACCTTCTTTGTAGGGTGCGATCGGCCTCGTATTGTAGATCGCCTCGCCGTTGACCTTCATCCAAGCGCCGATGTCACGCATCCGTTCGTAGGCTTCGGGTGCAAATTCGCCTTTTGGGCTCGGGCCGACGTTAAGCAATAAATTGCCGCCCTTTGAGACAACATCAATCAATAGATGGATCAACTGCCGCGAAGGTTTGTACACATCATCGGGGACATACGACCACGATGTCGCCATCGTCATACAAGTCTCCCAAGGATAAGCCAGCGGTTTGTCGGGAACTTTCTGTTCAGGCGTGCGGTAGTTTTCATACGGCCCGTGAACGTCGCGATCGACAATGATGATTCCAGGCTGATTCTTACGCGCCATTGCGGCGATCCGCGGCATATCAATGTCCTGCGGCCAAGGCACACGGCCACTGCCTGCGACAGGGTCTTTTGGGATACCCGGACGAACCCAGCCGCCGTCGAGCCAGAGAATATCTACCTTACCGTAGCCGGTCGTCAGTTCGTTGATCTGGTTGTAGGTGAATTCCTTAAATCGATTCCATTTGTCGGGATGCTTTGTCGTATCGTAATTGGTGTTGCGGTCCGGCGTCGCCCAGTGCTGGGCCCAATAATCGTCGTTATGCCAATCTGGCTTTGAAAAGTACGCCCCTGTGAGAAATTTCTCATTTCTAAAAGCATCGAATATTTCCTTTGTGATATTTGCACGACGGTTGCGACTAAATGGCACGTTTGCGGCGGTGATCTTGTAATCGGAAAATTTCGTGTCGAACATGTTAAAGCCGTCGTGATGTTTTGTCGTAAAAACCACGTATTTCATTCCCGCATCGCTTGCTGCACGTGCCCATTTATCAGGATCGAAAAGCGTCGGGTTAAAGGTCGTAGGAAGCTGCTCGTACTGCTTTACATAATCGGCATAATTGCTTCCTTGCGGTCGCCGGCACCAGCCGACATCCTCCGAACATAGCGACCACGACTCGACAATTCCCCACTGACTATACGGCCCCCAATGCATCAGCAGGCCAAATTTAAGGTCTTGCCACTGCTCCAGTTTTTTGAGAACCAAAGGATCGGTTTCGGGAATGTAAGGCTCGGTTTGCGGGCGCACGGCAAGTATTGCGAAAAAAGCCAATACAAGCAGAAAGGCAGACTTTTTCATGAGTCTCTCCGTTGCAATTGTAGCTGAGTCTTGTGGGATATTCGACTAGACGTCAATCGAGATCAGTCGCCCAGTCGCGGACAACTCGGGCCATCTCGGCAAAGACATCCTCGCTGCTTTGGCGTGTTCTTTTCAGGATCTTAAAACTGTGGTCGGCGGTGTCGAGAAGGTGAAGCGTGGCCATTTTCCCGAGACTTTTTACAACCGGCTCCAGCAGATCAGGCTCGCCAAGCGCATCGCGAGTGCCGCTGAGGAAAAGCATCGGAATGTCGATATCTGCCAGATGCTCAGCTCGCTTGACAGCCGGTTCACCCGCCGGATGCAGCGGAAACGCAAAAAATACCAGCCCCTTGACCCCTTTGATAGGCTCTTCGCTGTGAGCCGTCGAGGTCATCCGCCCACTAAAAGAATGTCCGCCAGCAAGGATAGGCAGATCCGGAGCCGCCTCGCCTGCCGCCCTGACCGCTGAACGTATTGTCTCAGTACAAGTCGCCTGCGAATTCCGCCCGCCGCCCTTCTCAGAATATGGAAAATTATACCGAAACGTCGCGATCCCCTGCTCCGCCAGATTCTCCACGATCGTCGTCAGCATTGGTGTCCGCATATTCGAACTCGCCCCGTGGCCGATGATAAGTAGTTGTCTCGCCTGGTTAGGCCGCAGCAGCAAGGCCGAAACCTCACCCTTTTCCGGCGTTGCGAGGAATTTCAACTCAGTAAGATTTCCACTCATTTTGCTATCAGCGCCGGAATCTCATTTTGGCTGAAGATACCGATTTGGAACGTTCTTAAGTGGCGGCACTTTCCGGCCTGATGCCTCGAGCATTGCCTGGATGTTCGAGTAGATATCATCCTCGTTTCGGTGAACTTGAGGAAGCAGGCCGACCTGGGCATACGATATGGGTGTGATGTCGAAGAACGTGGTTTCCCATTCGTAGCCCTTACCCCAGTGGACGCCGTCGAGACGGATATCGCATTTCGCACCGGCCTCTAAGAGCATGTGCATGATCGGAGCGGAGCGATCTGCGTTGGAATTGACCGTGTGAAAGATCGGCGTGTGTCCGCCCAAGCCGTTCTCATCCTTGCCGGCGACCGCGTTTACATCAGCGCCGAGTTCGATGAGAGTCTTTGCGGCGTTGATATTTCCGTATTCAGCGGCAACGTGTAGCAGCGTCACATCGATCATTGACGTGAACGATGATACCAGCGATGTCCGATGTTCAAGCATCGCTGGGTTCTCTGAAATGGCTTTCATGATCGCGTCCGCATCATCCAACAATACCGGTCCGACTAGCGGATCGCCCAATTTCGCACCACGTTCAAGAAGTAGACGCAGACAAAGCGGCAGCCTATCGGAACGGGTGTATTCCTCAAGCAGCCAATAGACGGGAAGTTTGCCGTTTATTGGCGAACAAGGATTGGCTCCAGTATCTAGTGCCGCACGAACTGATTCGACATCATGGCCGTCGAATGCGCAAAGAAGTTCTTTATTGGGTTCGGGCACAATTAATCCGTTAACTTTCGGTGTGTGGCCATTAGGCACTCAATTGACGCTGAACGGCGGCGAAATCGAAATACACTTTTTCGTTGACCAGACCGTCGCCGACAAAATCGAAGATGCATACGAGTGGCAGTTCGAGTTTGTTCCCCTTCGGTGGAATGCCGGCCCATTCGGCCTCGTGAGTGCCCTTCATGATCGCTTCGACGATGACGGCATCATCGGCGTGATGGATCTTGGTTGGGGCGAAATTGAAATCGGGAAACCCGCCAACCAGGCCGGCGACAAGACCCCGAACCGGATCTTCGCCCTCGAAGACGGCTCCCATTGGGAATACTTCATAACGCGGTATCCTAAAGCTCGCGATCATTGCGTCGAGATCACCATTATTCTCGGCGTCGATGTGTTGTTGAACTACGGCTTGGCGTCTGCTTCGCAGATCGGTCGTTTGTTCTGCTGACATTAAAAACCTCCGGGATAAGTTGCTTTTGAGTTTAGGAATTTACCAGAGTTGCAGATCCTAGCCAAATTCGCGGGCTCTTAACCAAAGAAATTCTTCTTCAATCGCTGCCAAACCTCAAAGTAGTTTTTCTGCAATTCGGCACATTCCATCCCAAACTTTGTCGGACGAATTATATATCTCGACTCAAACATAAACGCCATCGTGCCTTCGAGTTTTTGTGGTTTCAGGTCGGCGTTCGATGCTTTTTCGAAGGCGTCGAGGTCGGGGCCGTGGGCGGACATTTGGTTATGGAGCGAGCCGCCGCCAGGGACGAAGCCGGTTTCTTTGGCGTCGTAGGCACCGTAGATGAGGCCCATGTATTCGGACATGTAGTTGCGATGATACCAAGGCGGGCGGAAGGTGTTTTCGGCGACGAGCCAGCGGTCGGGGAAGATGACGAAATCGCAATTCGCAACGCCCGGTTCGCCAGATGGCGACGTCAGAACTGTAAATATTGACGGATCGGGATGGTCGAACGAGATCGATCCAATGGTGTTAAATTTCTTCAGATCGTACCGATACGGAGCGTAGTTGCCGTGCCATGCAACGACATCGAGCGGCGAATGATCGATCTCACAAGACCACAGATTGCCGCCGAATTTTGCGACGAGTTCAAAGTTGCCTTCCGTGTCCTCGTACCACGCAACCGGCGTTTCAAAGTCTCGCGAATTCGCCAAACCATTTGCACCTATCGGCCCAAGCTCCGGTAGCCGAAATTGCGGACCATAATTCTCGCAAATGTAACCACGGAGCTGTTTGTCATCAGGATGAGGCTCGACCTTGAATTTCAAACCGCGCGGTATGACGGCTATCGAGCCGGGTCCGACTTGCAGCAAACCAAGCTCGGTCAAGATCCCGATCCGTCCCATCTCAGGCACGATCAGCATCTCGCCATCGGCATTGTAAAAATACCGCTCGCCCATGCCCTTATTACAGGCATAGATGTGCACCGCCATGCCGGTTTGAGCGAACAAGTCGCCGTTCCCGGCAATCGTCGTAATACCGTCAATAAAATCGGTTGGCTCGACGGGAATAGGAAGCGGATCCCAACGAAGTTGATTCGGCGTCGCTTCGATCTCATCAAATCGACTTCGCCAGGTACCATTATCGCGTCGCTCAAATGGCCTATGCGTCACCGACGGACGAATGCGATACGTCCAGGTTCGTTTGTTAGTCGCCCGCGGCGCAGTAAATGCCGTACCCGAAAACTGCTCAGCATACAGCCCAAGCGGCGCTTTCTGAGGCGAATTCTGCCCAACCGGCAAAGCACCATCGACCGCTTCGGTTGCGAATTCGTTCCCAAATCCACTGAGGTACAGGAGATTCATAGCTTCAAGAAATCCACAACATTCGCTTATCTGCGACCTTCCAATTTTCCTCAGATTTTACGAGTAAAATATAAAATCCCGTCGCACACAATGACCCACAGGAATGCTGGAAGTATACGAGAGCTTGTTTTCCGGGTTTGTCGAAACCCACACGAGAGAAACTTATATAGCCACCAGTGTTTGGATATTGTTTGTAGAAGTCGCCCCAGCCATTGGCTCCTTTTTTCTCAAACATGGCGTCGTATTCCTCATTGGTAAATAACTGATACTTTAGGCCTATTTTGAATGAGGCAGTCAGTTTATCAGAGTTCTTGGGTTTGGCTTCATAGTCATCAACGGTTTCCTTGAGGAGAGTCGGCAAGGACTTCATCACCTCACGCCAGTCCTCACCTTTACTGCTGAGCAATAAATTACTGGCAGTCTGGGTTCTGATGAGCAAGTTTTCAACTTTACTTTGGGAGTCAAATGATACTTTTCCCCCAACGAACATCTGTTCTATAACGGCGCTGTATACTTTATACTCCGCTGCGGACTGTCCAAAAGCCGTGCCAACCATCGCAAAAATAACAATGGTTGTGAGCACCCATAAGTTCCCAATTGTTCGCATGATCATAAGTTTCCCCGCCGCCGCTGCTCCTCTTCGATCGACACGAACAACGCTTTGAAATTGCCCTTGCCGAATCCTTTGCAGCCTTTTCGTTGCAGAATTTCGTAGAAGACCGTCGGACGGTCCTCGACTGGTTTGGTAAAGATCTGGAGCAGATAGCCTTCGTCGTCGCGGTCGACGAGGATGCCGAGGCGTTTGAGGTCGTCGATGTCTTCGTCGATGTCGCCGACGCGGTTGGGGAGTTCGTCGTAATATGCGTCGGGGACGGTCAGGAATTCGATACCGTTTTCCTTGAGCTTGGCAACGGTCGAACGGATGTCGCGACATAGCAGGGCGACATGCTGGGCACCGGCCCCGCGATAGAAATCAATGTATTCCTGAATCTGCGACTTACCACCTTTTCCTGCGGCGGGTTCGTTGATCGGGAATTTGATGTTGTGGCCGCCGTCGGACATGACGATCGACATCAGAGCCGAATACTCGGTCGAGATGTCCTGATCGTCAAAGGTGATGTAACGGAAAAAGCCCATTACGTCCCGATAAAAATCGCACCAATACGCCATCTTGCCAAGCTCGACATTGCCGACGATGTGATCGACCAACATAATACCGGTTGGTTCGCCATCGACCTTCTGCTCGACAAAACCGGGCAGGAAGACGCCGTTGTAGTTGTGGCCGTTATTGTTGTTGTACGAGAGGAACGAATGGATCGTGTCGCCATATGTCGCGATCGATGCATGGCGAACTACGCCGTGTTCGTCGCCGTGATCGTGTGGCTCCTCAACGGGTGTTGCTCCGCGTCTGACTGCCTCGCGAAAGGCATGATCGGCATCCTCGACCAGAAACGCAATATCGTGGACGCCGTCACCATGCTGCTTGATGTGCTCCGACCCCGGATGCTCCGGCGACATCGGCGTCGACAATATAAAATTAATGTTTGACTGCTTGAGCAGGTAACTCGTAACCTCACGGTTCCCAGTCTCGAGCCCCATATACCCAACCCGCGAAAACCCAAACGCCTTGCGATAATAAAACTCCGCCTGCTTAGCATTGCCGACGTAAAACTCGACGTGGTGGATCTTTTTCAAACCGAGAGGATTCTGTACCTGAACGTCGCTATTTATTGCAGTTGTTGTTTCTGTGATCATGATTCAATTTTACCGTTAAAAAGACCCAGTCGCTATCGCTCCCGGTTCTGACTAAAAACTCTCAATATACTTCCGCGTCACCTCTTTCAATTCCGCATATGACGGGACAACGTACAGGACTTTTTGCATATCGCTGTAGGTGTATTCGTGGTTGATGACCTGTTCGAGGTTAAAGGGGCGGCGTTCGACTTGGTCACTGAAGGCGTGTTCTAGTTCGCCGAAGGACGAGAGCAGGCCGGCCCCGTAGGCTTTGATGTCGCCTTCGTGCTCGACCAGGCCAAATTCTACTGTGAACCAATAGAGGCGGCCGAGTTCTTCGAGCTGTTTGTCGGTCGCGATGCGGGCGCCGTGGCCGATGAACTGCGAAAAATCAGCAAAATTCGGATTCGTGAACATCGGGATGTGGCCGATGGCTTCGTGGACAATGTCAGGTTCCGGCGTGTACGCCGGCTGCGAATGATGGCGGATGTACTGCGTACAAAGCATCACGCGGTATGACAGCCACGAAAGGAAACCGCGAGTTTCGACCAACCCCTCGATCGGAGCGAGGCGAAAGCCAGTGAGTTCGTTCAGACGCCGGTTCATCTCCGATAGTTGCGGTATCTGGTCCGTTCGGATTCCGAGATCTTTCTTTGCACGCAGGTAAAAGGGAGATGCGTACTTATGCTGCAGCTCCTCTAATTCCTCAGCGACATACCGCCAGACACGCTGCTCGCGGGCGTTGTACTCAACATCGGTGATCTCGCCGGTCTCTCGAAAACGCTTCGCACACTCGGCGATATAGTTGCGCCGCTCCCGATACTCTTTATCATTGGCTCCGGGATGATCGATGTGGAGTTCGTTGATATTCTCGACCTTTAGGTCCTTGAATTCCGGCAGATCAGCGTCGGAAACGCGGAAATTTTCCACTGCAAAATCAGGCTCGGTCGATGTCGTGGCGGTGTCGGTCAGCATTGCGGCGGCTCCTGTCATTGTCCAGTTATGGATGCAATCGATGATTTTAATCGAAAATACGATTCGATTGAATAACGAACGTGAGTAATGATGGTAGAATAACCTTAGATTATTAGTTTATTTGTACGATTTGACTAATAATCTATGCCGAGAAAATGATCGACGAAATTGACCGAAAAATACTCAAAGAACTACAGATAGACGCACGGACGAGCTACGCCGAGCTTGGCCGTCGCGTCGGGCTGACGACGCCGGCGGTGATCGAACGCGTTCACAAGCTGGAGGACGCAAAGATCATTACCGGATTTCGCGCCGAGATCGACACCGCTAAGGTCGGGCTGCCGATACTTGCGTTTGTACGAATGAGCATTACGGGCGTTGATTACAGCCACATTATCGAGGTGGCCGAAGGCTCTAACGAGGTCCTCGAATGTCACCGCGCAACCGGCGACGATTCGTTCATCATGAAGATCGCTGTCGCATCGGTCGAACATTTACAGGAAGTCATCGACCGCCTCACACCATATGGCATCACGACGACTACGATCGTGCTGTCGTCGCCGGTGAAGCGGCGCGTGATCGAGGTCTAACGCCAGTTGCCGATCAGTGTGAAGCCCGACCAATAGTAAGGATGAGCGAAGGTTTTCTCTTCGAGCATTTTCACCTGAGCCCGTTGCAACGCTTCCCCTTTTGTCATTTTCGAACCATCATTTTTAGTCCGATAAAAACTGCTCATCAACGCTGCGGTGCTTTCGTCATAGACTGCCCAAAGTGTTGCTAGCACGGCCTTGCCGCTTTTGGCTTGTATTGCCTCGGCGAGTGAATCGACCTCGATGCCGTTGCTGGCTGTGGCGAGTGCGGTGTTGCAGGCAGAGAGCGTAACGAGTTCGATATCGCTGAAATCGATCTGCGGTGAGCCGCTGAGTTCCTCGAGTGATAGGAGCTTGCCATTACCGAGAAACAGGAACGAATTTGACCAATTGTTTCCGAGCCGAAAGTGGCTGGCGAGGTGAACGATTGTAAATCGCCGCTTACCTTCGGTATTTTTGCGGCCCAGAGAATCTGTCAGATTCTTCATCGTGAAATTTGCGTCGAGGAAACGCTTGCCTTCGAGAATGCCGGTCTCGGTGGGGTCGCTCTCGTCACGGATTATCGAGATCAATTCCTGTTTGGTTCCCGGCAGAGCATCGACCTTTACCTTTTGGCCGGGCTGGTCGGGATAGGTGACATTCTGCTCCTCGGACAGGCCCATGCCGAGGGCTTTCCAATCGGTATTTTGAGTTGTCAAATGGTTGCGGGTTCGCGGTGTAACAGTAACGTTTTGGTAGCGTTCGACGAGATACGTTTTGCCATCGGGCGATAGAGCCGCCATCGGAATATATCGGAGCGTGCCGTCGAGCGACCAAACGAGAGTTTTTGCTCCGGCTGCAGCGAGATCTTTTTCGATCGGCTTTACCAGAATGTCATAAAGCTCTTTTCCGAGCGGCCTCGGATCAACCTTTGTATCCTGCAACGCCTGTCGAAACGCGAAGATCTTTTTATTTAGATTGGCCGCACTGATCTCCGTCTTGGCATCGATCTGAACGGTCGGAGTGGTCATCACGATACGGTAACGGTTCTCGGTAATGACGGTGTAAAGCGAAACGGTGCCCGGCCCCAGTTCGCGAACGCGGTCTTGCAAGGTGCGGTCGGCGGCGAGCGTCTTGGCATTCTCGGTTCCGATCTCGTTGACGAGTTCTTTTTCGAGGAAGAGTTTGAACGCGGCGTTTAGGTCGGCGGTCTGGGCGGCGAGTTGTCGGTGACGCTTTTCCTCGGCGTCCGAGAGCGGTTTGCCGGCCTGCTTTTTATCGTCGAGGCCCCTGTATTGTTCGCCGATCTCAGAAGCTCTATCGGCGAGGGTCAAATATCGTTCGACGAGCTGACGTTCTTTCGGAGTGAGACGAGCCTGACGTTTGAGGCGTTCAATCTCGGCGGCATCGCGGCGGACGAACTCGGAAAACTCTTCTTCCTTGAGCATCTGAAGCACCTCGTCGGCCTCGGCCAGACGGCCGAGCGAGATGAGGAGATCGGCGAGAACGCGATACTTATCGGTCAGACGGTTTACGTATAGCCGCGGATCGTACGGCCTGGTCGAACGCAGAAGCTTTCTGATCTGCTGATACTGATTTATTGCCTGTTTGCCGAAAAACACGGCGACCTGAGGGTTCTCATCGGCCCATGCTTCCATCAGATTAAGCCGAGTCGCCACCTCGATGTTTTCCACTCCGTTGAGTTTCCAGATCGCGAGAACATCGTCATAGAAGCTGACCGGTTTTGGCTGGCGGGACGAACCAGCCATTCGCGAATCGTCCAGGATCGACTCGGGTTGCTCGCGGTAATAGACGGTGAACAGCTGATTAAAAAACTGGACGTAATAGCGCTCGGATAAGCGTGACAATCTTGTATCTACGCGGTCGCCGTTCTGGTCGTAACCGCGGTTTGGCGGCTGGATAGAAAGCTCGTCGTAATTGAAGAGGAAACGTTTATCGACAAGTTCGTCGTACAGAAAGCCGAGCTTCGCGAGCGAGTTTTCGTTGATATCGCGGCCTTCGAGGATGCGAAAGATCGCAATGGCTTCCTGATAGGTCTGCGCCGCGAGATTATTTTTACCCTGCAACGCCTGCACCGCACCGATGCCAAGGAGTGAGCACCCGACATTTGCCCGATCGCCAAGCTCGCCGTACAGCTTCGCGGCATTTTCAAAATTCCCGATTGCTTTTCCGTACGAATCCGGCTTTCCCTGCTTGAGATAGATCCGCCCAAGCTGAAATGCCGAGCCGGCCTCGCGGCGTTTTCGAAACTCCGCCGACAGAGGCAGCGAAGAAGGTTGCGCAAAAATGACCGCAACGGTAGCCATGATTAAAACCACGACTGCAATGTACGGCCAAAGATTGAAGCGACGTTTCATATGCAGGTCTGCACTATTATGAACGCTATCGGCGCAAAAACCTGCAAGTTTCGCTATTTCTTTTTCTTCGGCTTCTCGGTCGTCGTGCCGTCGAATTCCTCGTCGTTAGCCTCAGCCTCTTCCTTTGTCGTGCGAACGATCTGATCCTTGTGATGCGGCGGAGCGTAGATGGTGTAGAGTTTGAGGTCTTCGCTGGCCGACACATTGATCACATTGTGCCTAGCACCGGCAGGCACAATCACAGCGTCACCGTCTTTGACGTTGTAGGTCGTCTGATCAATGATCACACGGCCTCGTCCGCCCTCAAATCTTAAAAACTGATCGTTCTCAGCGTGAACCTCTGCACCGATCTCTTCCTTCGGCTTGAGGTTCATTAACACAAGCTGAAGATGTTGTCCGGTGTAGAGAACCTTGCGAAAGTTCCTGTTCTTGAGAGTGTCCTTCTCGATGTTTGATTTAAACCCTTTCATAATTTCCACTGTTATAATCGGTCTAATTCCATACCACTTGGCTTCTCAGCCTCATTATAGTTCTTTCCAATCCAATCGTCTCGAAAACCGAGAGCATCGACGGCCCAACGGCGACGCCGGTGAGTAATGTTCTTGCCCCGTTCATAATGACACCTAGTTTTGTTCCTTTTTCTTCAGTGAAGGCTTTGATGACCCCTTCGATGTTGGTTTCGTCATACACACGCAGGCTGGCAGCCTGCGGACCGACACCGAACTCCGCTTCAAGTCGATCTGCGAGGTCCGGCAGCCAAGTTTTGAGATCTGGGAATTTGGAAAGATTTTTCTCGATTGCAGCCGGGTCAAAATCGTAGTCCTCGCTAAGATACGCACGACCCTGCGTTGAAAAATCCTTCAAAGTGAAAAACCTCTGCCGAATGAGGTTGATGGTATTTTCGAACCACACTTTATCGTCATCCTCATATTCCTCACGCCAGAGTTTGGCGGATTTTAGTTCAGGCTTGATGAACGGCATTAACTCGGAGATCGGCATTGTGCGGATGTATTCGGCGTTCATCCATTGGGCCTTGTCGTCGGTCCAGCGTCGCGGGTCGTTTTCGGTGAAATTGAACACGGCGTTCGAACGATGGATGCCGTCGAGCGAGAATTTTTGAACGAGTTCGGCGAGCGAGTAGATCTCTTTTTCTTCACCGGCAGACCAGCCGAGCAAAGCGAGGAAATTGCGAAACGCGGCAGCGAGAAAACCGGCATCGCGGTACGTCGTCATCGAGACAACTTCGCCATGTTTTCGTTTGGATAGTTTTCCCTTGTTCGGCGCCATGATGAGCGGCAGATGGGCGAATGTTGGTGGTGTCACGCCTAGAGCTTCGTATATAAGAACTTGCTTGTGTGTATTCGTCAGATGATCCTGACCGCGAATAACGTGTGTGATCGACATCTCGATATCGTCGCAGACGACCGCGAGATTGTAGAGCGGATGACCGTCGGAGCGGAGCAAAACCAGATCTTCGGTTTCGGCGTAGTCGCGCTCTTGTAGCCCATAAACGGCATCTTCGAAGGAAGTTTTGCCTGTTTCAGCAACCTTCAAACGGATAGCAAAGGGCTCGCCCATGGCTACCCTCGCATTGCTCTCTTCGGCTGAAAGATCGCGATACGGATTGTCGCGCATGTTCTTTTCGCCGTGAGCCGCCCGTGCTCGGTCTTTGATCGCGTCTTTTACGTTAGCGTCACTCGGCTCCGCCTTTGGTGTGAAATCGCGGTACGCCTTGCCCTCGGCGAGCAGCTTTCTCGCAGTTTCACGGTGCTTATCGGCATTGTTCGACTGGAAAACGATCTCTTCGTCGTAATCGAGTTCGAGCCACGCGAGGCCGTCGAGGATCGAGCGGGTCGATTCCTCGGTCGAGCGTGCAAGGTCGGTGTCTTCTATCCGAAGCAGGAACTTGCCGCCCGTCTGGCGTGCGTAAAGATAATTAAAAAGCGCGGTGCGTGCCGAGCCGATATGAAGATATCCGGTGGGAGACGGAGCAAAACGAACACGTGTAGTCATAAACTATGATTTTCACGCAAGCCGACAAATAACGCAAAAACTCAGTCTTTTCCGCTGATCTTCCAACCGAGAATTACCATCGGAATGTATGCGAATGCGACGTCAACGCCGAGATAAGACTGATCAGGATGCCGACCTGCAGGCCTTTTACGAATGAGATGTGGCCACCGTTATTGTCGCGGTAGGACTTGATCCCAAAAAAGACCAGCGACAGTGCAATGATCATCGTTGCGTAGCCCCAGAGCATTCCATTGTCGAAATTGACCGATCCCGAATTAACCGAGCCCATCAAGATCCACATCAAAACTCCGGCGATTGCACCGGAAATGAGGCCAAAAATAATAACGATCTTCGCCATAGGTTTCCTCCGTAAGTACACGTGGAATGTACACCCGATGTTCACCGGACGCATCGGCCAAAAGTATGAATTTCGGTTTTATGTCGTTTTTCAGCCGAAAGTGCTAGGGAATTATACGCATTTTCTTGGCAGTGGCTATTGCCTCGGTGCGGCGGCTGGCGTCGAGTTTGGCGAGCACGTTTGAGACGTGGGTCTTGATTGTTGAGTTCGAAACGAAAAGTTTATCGGCAATCTCCTGATTCGACATGCCGTTGGCGAGCAATTCGAGAACCTCGTACTCGCGTTTGCTTATACCTGTTCTGTTAAGATTCTCCTCACTCCGCTCGAAAGGCCCTGAGATCTCGATCACCTTCGGCTGCGTCAGCCGCAGACCCGTCCAGATGCCAAGCGCCGTAAACATCACCGCCACCGATCCAATGTAGAATTCAAGCGGAATATCTCGGATAACGAACTTGTATTCGACAAACTTCAACAGCCCGATAAGGGCGGCCATTGCGATGCCGTAAATAATGATCGTTCGCCGCATTCCTGATAGCAAAATTACAAAAGCCGCCAAACGAGACGCTTGACGGCCAACTGAATATTGATGGCGGAGACGACAGGATTCGAACCTGTGGTAGTCTTTTGGACTACAACGATTTAGCAAACCGCCGCTTTCAGCCGCTCAGCCACGTCTCCGCACCGCCCATTAGGCAGAACTCAATTCTAGCCAAAGGGCAAACTTTGTCAAGTAAGTTGCATCCTACACCTAGCAACAGGTACCTTTACACGCTTGACACCACTTGTTTTTGCGAACAAAATACCACAATTGCTGGTATTGCCGTTTAAGATGGGGTTTTTGGACAGAGCAGCTCAAGTCTTTAAGACCGGCGGATTCCTGCTGATAGTATTTTCAGCGGTCTTTTTTGCAGCGCCAACGGCTAATGCAAACGTCGTCATTGTCGAATCCAACACCAATCTCGGGGTGATAAAAGGCATTGTGCGCGACGAAGCTGGTAGCCCGATCGCCGAAGCATCGGTCGCTATCTTCCGCAACGGCACATCCAAGCTCCTCAAACAGGTCACATCAGGCCGCGATGGCAGCTTTTTGGCTCGTATCATTCCCGGCACCTATACGGTGCTTGCCGTCGCTCAGGGATTTAATCCGGTTACGCTTTTTGGTGTCGAGATCGGCCGTGCGGCGGAATTGACTTACGGCTTTAAGCTCGAGCGAGCCGGTTCGGGAAATACGCTGCCCGAGAAGCGCGTCGACCGCAACAGTTCAAAATGGCGTATACGTGCGGCTCAGATGCAGCGGGCGATCTATCAGAATCGTGAGGGCAAGGCTCCCGTCGAAGTCGAAATTGCTGCGGACGTCACAAACGCAGACGAAACCACGCACCGCAAAGGCCAGACAGTCTTTGAGACCTATTTCGCGAGCAATGCGAATGGCAATTTTGCTGGAGCGAATTTTGCGACGCTTCTGCCGATGGCTGATGACATTGACGTCGTCATCGCGGCTCAATTGGGAAAGGGCCGCGGGGCACCGCAGCGATTTGAAACCTCGATCACCGCTCGGTCATTCGATGATCATCAGTTCAGATTTACTGCTTCGGGCACAAAGATCAGCGGCAGCGGCTCGGTCAGCGGAGACAGATCTCTTGGCCAGGTCTCGTTTCAGGCGCTCGACGAGTGGAAGGTACGCGAGGGAATAATCCTCGTATATGGATTTGATTATTCTAAGTTTGTCGGAGCTGGCGACGATTCGTCGCTCAGCCCGCGGCTCGGACTACAATTCGATCTCAATTCGCGAACTCGCCTGCGGTCTGCATTTACTTCTCAAAACGAAGAAAAATCATGGGCACGCGCGATCGATCTTGAGGGCCAGAGTCTCGCCTTTGTCGAACCGGTAGCGGTGGAGGATCTATTCGTTGCCAACAACCGGCCGCAAATGAACAAGAGCCGCCGCCTGGAGTTAGGCGTCGAACGCCTGATCGATAACCGTTCGAGCATCGAGGCGAATGTGTTTCTGGATATGACCTCCGGACGCGGCGTCGCGCTTAACAGCTTTGGGTTTGACACGCTTGGGGAGGATGGGTTTGGTGACTTTGTCGCAAATCAACAGGGTCGATCACAGGGTATTCGCGTGGTTTATACGCGACGTGTAAATCGTCTCGTAACGGCCTCGGGTGGCTATGCATTTGGCAATGGCCAGAAACTGGCACCAAATGCGATTACCGATCCGACACATATGTTTGAGAACGATTTCTTCCAGACATTTTTTGCTCAGGTTGCGACCGACCTTAAAACTGGTACAAGCGTCCGCACAGTCTTTCGCCTTTCGCCTCGAGCGACAGTATTTGCGATCGATCCTTTCAAAGGCAGGCTCGCTATCTATGATCCGGGTATGAGTGTCTTTGTGACACAGAGCCTGCCTAATCTTGGCCTGCCGTTCCGTGCCGAAGCGATTATCGATGCTCGGAATATCTTTGATTTTCAATCGGGCATTTTTGGTGAAGAAGGCGGTCTCAGGCTCAATGGCCAACGGCGGATGCTGCGTGGTGGCATACAGGTGCGATTCTAGTTTTGCCGCACAGAAGAGGTTTTTTTCACAGAAAGCATTTTAACTCTGTGTGGCCGATTCTGGATGCGGCTTGAATTTTGTCCAAATTCTCGGATTATCAAGCAAATTGCTGAATGCTCATGAACGTGCGGATAAGAAAAAATGGGCGTGAGAGGCCGTTTTTTGGTACATATTTGTCGAATGGTACGGCCCATGGATCCTTGAAGGTTTGGAACACATTTTGCGTTAAAAACCTTACGGCGAAGTATGCCCTGAGATGATGAAAGAAAAGATGCTGACAAGTTGGAGCCTGATATGGCTCTTAGCCTCCGTGCTGCTGGTAGCGGCAGCGGCTTTGAACTTGTCTCAACGCGCTTTTCAGAATCTTCCGCCAACTGACGGTGTGCAATGGTCGCAGCGCGCCGATGGCATTTATGCCGATAAGGTACTGCGAGGTCTTGCTGGTTCGCGAGCCGGTATTTCTGTAGGTGACAAGCTCATCGGGATCGGGTTTGACGGCGAAAAAACCGAAGAGATCACATCGATCGCGGATGTCCAGATGTATCTCGAATCCGCCGGCGTCAACGGCAGCCTCACCTACTTTTACCAAAAGCCAGCATATTCTTTTACCAACAACTTTTATTTCGCCGATCTTAGAAATATCGATTCGGTTCCTCGCTGGACACCGTCGATCATATTCCTTTCCATCGTTGGTATTATCTGGCTCGGCGTCGGGATATTTGTCTTGTTCAAACAGGGCAGCCGTTCGCCATTCGTACTACATTTTGCGACTGTTTGTTTGGCGGCTTTTGTGTTTCACACATATCGTTCGATAGGCATCGGCAAAGACTTTGACCTGGCGGTCGACCTGCTTGATAACATCGCACTCGCGTTTTTTGTCCCGCTATTCCTGCATTTCTGTTTACGATATCCGGTCAGAAGCGCCGTATTCTTTGAGCCGCGTTGGAAGACATACGTTATGTATGTTCCTGCCGCAGTTTTTTCGGTCGTGTTGGTTTTTGTCTCGCTCGTTCCGCAATTCTGGCCGGAATCGGGCATTGCCGCCGGCCTCGCTGCTTTGAGCGATCTGATCAATCTATTTGGCGCTCTGTACCAGGCTAATTTCTATCACTTTGTCTTGGGCGTTTCGGCCGGTGCGAGTGTGCTGGTATATCGGTTCTTCAAGAGCGGCCAGCCGCTTGTCCGTCAGCGTCTGAAATGGACCATGTGGGGTACTATCGCCGCGATCGTACCTGTCGTCACGATGCAGCTCGTCGAGCGACTGGCGATACAGATACCGGACGACAATTTTGCGACCGCGATCACCACGCTGCCGCTGGCGTTAATTCCGTTGAGTTTTGGACACTCTGTCGTCCGCTACCGTTTGATGGACGTCGATGTCGTGGTTCGCCGTGCTCTCGTCTATACGATGACGACACTGGCGATTGCGATGATGATCGGGGCGGTTGCTTTGGGACTCGTTTTCCTGGCCGTCGGCAACAATCTCTCCACTACCGAGATCACGCTGCGTGCTCTGATCGCGATCGTTGCGATGGGTGCGATCGTACTTTTGAGCGAGCCACTCAAGAAATTTTTGCAGGAGAGAGCTGACCGCTTCTTTTACGGCGAACGCTATGATATGCGTCGCGGCCTACTTGATTTTGGACGGACACTTTCGGCGACGACCGCGCTTGACCCATTACTTGACGGCCTCAGCGAAAGGCTCAAACAGGTGCTCGACGTACAGAAGGTTGCCGTCTTTATCGAAGACGAAAATGCACCTGAGCATTACCGTATCGCGAAATCGGTAGGCCTCGACGAGGAATTTAAGATCCCGGCAGATTTTCGAACAATGATCCGCCAAAAGTCGGCTGCCAAAGGTGTCGTTCGTGCCGATGAACTTGACGTGCCGGACATTGACATAACTCAGTCAGGTACAAATGGCAATGGGCATGGGAAGGCGGTCGTTCGACAGGAACTGCATTACTTTGTGCCGTGCGTCGCCGGCGGCAAGATGGTCGCCGTTATTGGCCTCGGCCGTGGTAGCGACGGTTCACTCCTGTCGTCAGAGGACCTAGATATCCTAAAAACGGTCTCGGGCTATATCGCCGTCGCCATTGAGAACAGCCGGCTCTACGGCCAGCAAAAGCAACACACCGAGGAGTTAGCTTTGCTCAAGGAGTTTAACGAATCGATCGTTGAGTCCGTCAATGTCGGCCTGTTGGCTGTCGATGAGACGGGCCGGATCATTCGCTGCAACTCACCGTTTGAAGAGATGATCGGCCTCGACCGCGAGGAAGCGGTGGGCAAACAGGTCGAGGAGATCTTTGACGAGAGTTTTGCTCTAAATCTCGAAAACATCCTTGGCAAATCGCGCTGGCACCTGACCGAGATCCGCAATGCGTACAAGCTGCATACTTATGACCGTACGGGCCGCTCGCTGATCCTCAATGTCGCTGTCGCTCCGCTCAGGTCGATCTCAAATCAGCAAACCGGTGCGATCATCATACTCGAGAATGTTTCATCGCGTGTGAAGCTGGAAGAGAGCCTGCAGCAGAGCGAAAAGCTGTCGAGCATCGGCCTTCTGGCAGCGGGTGTCGCTCACGAGGTCAACACACCATTGACAGGCGTTTCGAGTTACACGCAGATGCTCTTGGGAATGATCCCGGAAACAGATCCTAAACACGCCTTACTACAAAAGATGCAGCGGCAGACCGACCGTGCGACAAACATCGTCGGCAATCTGCTCAATTTCTCTCGAACCGGCAACTCTGAAGAATTCGGCCCGATCGAGGTCAATAAGCTTCTTAATGACACGCTTCAATTGCTCGAACCGCAGCTTCGCACATCAAACATCGAGATCGCGAAGGAATATGCAAAGGAGCCGCCAGCCATCCACGCCAGCAGCGGAAAGCTACAACAGGTCTTTACGAATCTGATCCTCAATGCTCGTGATTCGATGTTCGCAGGCGGCACGATCACCTTGCGGACCCAAAATAATAATGGTGACGGCGTTGTGGTCGAGGTTTCAGACACAGGCGAAGGTATTCCGGCAGAAAATTTGACTAAGGTGTTTGACCCCTTTTTTACAACCAAAGGCGTCGGCAACGGCACCGGCCTCGGCCTCGCAGTTACCTACGGGATCATTCAGGAACATGCCGGGACGATCGAAGTTCAGAGCGTCGAGGGAGAAGGTACGACCTTCCGCTTGGTATTTCCAACCGCACAGAAATCTTCACGAAAGCGCGCAATTAGCTGATCCGTATCAAATGATTTTGTCCTTCACGGTTCGCGCAAAATAGAGCGACGCGAGGAAGGCAATCAACATTACTGCAGCGGCTACCCAAAAGGTACGAAACACGGTAAACCGGTCAACTTTATTCAACGAGTTGTTCAATAGAATGCCGCCGATCGTCGGGCCGATCGCACGGGCAAGACTCGCTCCGGATTGCATTACGCCCATCACCCGACCCTGCTCGTGCTCACCGGCATTTTTTGACGCGAGGCTGGAAAGTGCCGGTGACGCAAAAGCGTTTCCAAACGACAGAAATGCGGAGACCACCAGCAACCCTGCGAGGCCACCAAACGCGGGGCCGGAATACGGCATCGCAAATAGGCTTGCCGTCAGCACCAGACATCCGACTACGGCAAGGCGTGCCTCGCCAAACCTTTTGGCGGCGATCCCAAAGACCCCTCCCTGCATAATGATCGATACAAACCCGACATAAGCAAAAAGATATCCATTCTGCTCCGCATTGTAATCAAAGGTAAATGACGTAAACAGAACAAATGCATACGTCATTATCGAGAACGCAGTTATCAATAAAAAATAAACCAGCAATATCAGCCTGAGGTGCTGGTCTTTGAGTGATTCAAATATCTCGGCGAACTTTCCATTTCTATCCTCCTGCCTGCTGCGAAACTCGGGCTTGAGCGACTCAGGAAGAATGAAATAGAGAGCGATCGCATTAACGAGCGACAAAACCGCAGCGAAGTAAAACGGCACGTGGATGCCGTATTTGCTCAATATTCCAGCCAAGGCTGGCCCTAAGATAAAACCAAGGCCAAACGCGGCACCAAACAGGCCCATGCCTCTGGCTCGATTTTCCTTTGTTGTAACGTCGGCAATATACGCCTGAGCCGTCGCAATATTGCCGCCGGTGATACCGCTAATGATGCGTCCGAGAAAAACGAGAAACAGCGTGGTTGCAAAGCCGACGACGAAATAGCCGACCGCCGAACCGAACAGGCTGAAGAACAAGATCGGCCGCCGCCCGTATTTATCAGAAAGCCGGCCAAGTATCGGCGAAAAGAAGAATTGCATCCACGAATAGATCGAGAACAACATCCCAATCTCTAATGGAGTCGCCTTAAACTGATCACTAGAGGCGTAAAACGGTAAGATCGGGATCACCATTCCAAAACCGATCAGATCGATAAAGATCGTTATGAAGATGATGATAAGCGGAGCAGTAAAGAATTTGTCCTTTGCCTTGGCCCCCGTGGTTTCGCTCGGTTTATCCTGATCCATTTCGCTTCGCTAGAATGTTCGCGCAACTGCTCAAATCAATGATTTATAGTAAGATAGCAAGAAAATTAAAGATAACATCTACCCGGAGAATCAAAAAGCAATGTCTCGCAACTCAACTTCGAAAGCTATAATAGTACTGCTGATCGCGATCGTTCTCTGTATGAATCAAGAAACACCGGCCCAGAAAAAACCGGCAAAAGGTGCAAAACCACCGGTTGTCGAAGTAAAACCCGCAGCGCCCGAGGTCGCTTACGCGGTCTCGATGTCAAAGCCGTCGACCCACCTGCTAGAGGTCGAAATGCGGGTCAAGTGGACCCAAATGCCTGATAAAACTGAGCTTAAAATGCCGGTCTGGACGCCGGGAAGCTACCTAGTCCGTGAATACTCGAGGCATGTTCAAGGTTTTGGAGCAAAAGACGCGAACGGCACCGAACTAAAATGGCAGAAGACCGCAAAAAACACGTGGACGGTCGATACAAAAGGCTCGAAAGAGTTTGTCGCTAAATATCTTGTCTATTCAAATGAGCTGACCGTCAGGACCAACGAGCTTAACGATGAGCACGCTTTTTGGAACAACGCGGCATTGCTTTTCTTTGTTAAAGGCCATCTCAATATCCCGTCTACGGTTAAGGTCGTGCCTTACGGGAATTGGCGGGCGGCGAGCGGGTTACCCGCCGTCGAAGGTGCGACGAATACTTTCAGGGCCGAGAATTACGATGTTCTTTACGACGCTCCATTTGAGGTGAGCGATTTTACCGAGATCAAATTTGACGTCCTCGGCAAGCCGCACCGATACGTGATCACCGGCGAGGGCAACTATGACCCGAAAAAACTGGCTGCTGACACGGCAAAGATCGTTGAGGAAGGCGCAAAGATCTTTGGCGGCGAACTGCCGTACAACGACTACACCTTTATCCTAAACCTACGCGGCGGCGGCGGCCTCGAGCATCTAAATTCGACGGCGCTTCAGTCAAATCGTTTCGGCTTTAAGCCGGATGCGAGATACAAGGGCTTTCTCGGACTCGTCGCCCATGAGCACTTTCATCTTTGGAATGTAAAACGCATAAAGCCCGATGCGTTGGGACCGTTCGACTACGAAAATGAGAATTACACGAAGCTGCTCTGGGTAGCCGAGGGCGGAACCGAGTACTATTCGAACCTTTTGCTGCTGCGTGCTGGCTTGATAACCCCAAGAGAGTTTCTCGCACAGCGTGCAAGCGGTATCCAGGCTTTGCAAGCGCGTCCCGGGCGGTTCGAAACTAGTGTCGAGGAAGCGAGTTTTGACGCATGGGTAAAATATTACCGACAGGACGAAAACTCAGTTAATAACCAGATCTCGTATTACGACAAGGGTGAGATCGTCAACATGATGCTCGATCTGGCGATCCGTGCGGCATCGGCCGGTACGAAATCGCTAGACGATGTGATGCGTCACCTCTGGACGGAATTCTTTAAGAAAAACAAGAATTTCACGCCGGAGGATTATCAGAAGGTATCGGAACTAATGGCAGGTAAAAGCCTTGACGATTTTTTTGCGAAATATGTACGTGGTCGCGAAGAGATCGACTACGACACCGCCGTCGGTGCCCTCGGCCTTCAGCTAAAAGCGACCACGCCAAATGCGAACAGAGCGTACATCGGGGCAGATATGGCCGAGGAAAATGGCCGTTTGAATATTCGGTCCGTTCCGGCGAATACCCCGGCCTACGATCAGGGCCTGAATTCCGGTGATCAGATCGTTGCGATTGACGGCTATCGGGCAAGTCAGAACTTTATGACCAGCTACCTGACCGAAAAGAAACCGAACGACAAGGTAAAGCTCACTCTCTTTCGATTCGATAAGCTTAGCGAGATGACATTTACGCTCGGCGGCAACAACCGAATAGAATTCAGTTTTGTACCGGTGGCCGAGCCGACCGAACTGCAGCGGAAACTCTATCGTGATTACCTCAATGCTGACCTATAGTTTTTTATCAAGATCGATCTCGACGGGTGTCGCGTTTTTGATGGTTTTGACGGGCTTTGGCTGTCAAAGTCCGCTCTTTCAACCAGAAAAGCCGAAGGTCGTTGCAATACGCGATACGCCCGCAGTTCGTTTGAACTTCAGGTACGAGGCGGACGTTCCGGCTCCGACGATCGAGGCCGCCCACCTGGCCGGTGAGGAGCGAAATGTTGCCATTCAGGAAGATTTTGACACGAATCGGCTGACGGAATTGCTTGACCGAACCATAGTCTCTCCCGACAAGAAGCGGATCGTTGCGGTCTATCATCGCGTTACCGATCTTTCATCCGAGTATCGTCTGGATATGTATTCGGCGGATGGAAAGCTTCTGAAGAAGCTCACGTCCGACTCGATGGCCGTGCATTTTCCTGACACCATTGTATGGTCGCCGGATTCAACATTGGTCGCTTTTGTCGCGATGCTGCGTACCGCCCAGCAAGACCTCAGCGGCCTTCTTTCGTTAACCGGACAAGCGACACCTACGCCGGATCAAAATGTTGTTGACGCAGTTCCGGTCGACCCAGCCGCTCCGGTCGCCGCACCGACACCGGCGCCACCAACAGGAATCCTGGCCTTTCGAACCGAACAGATCTATCTCGCAGGGGCCGATGGCGGCGGCGTGAAAGCGATCACCGAGAACGAAGGGTTGATCTATTTTTACTATGCCTGGTCACCAGATAGCTCGATGCTAGTATCGCTGGCGGCGACCGCACGTGAGTGGCGTTACCTCGAGGTAATGGCCGGGAATAAGGGCGAGCAGATGATACCGCAGGGCCGTCTGCGGATCATCGAGAAAAATGGCCGCGAACGCCGTCTCGATGACAACCTAACAGCCGTCCGGCCGGTATGGTCGCCGGATTCGTCAAAGGTCGCTGCGGCATTTGAAACTCAGATCAGGGTCTACGACGCGGTTGGCACAAACCCGACGCAGGCCGCGATACCTCTGCGAAATCAGCTGCTTATATCGTCGCAAGCCTACGACCGCAACCAGCAGAGAGTCGCTCAGGCAACGAACGCAAACGTTGACGCGAATCTTCCTGCAAGTACGCCCGAAGCGACGACAGAGCCGCTCTCCACCTTGCCCGACGAAAAGCTGCTTGTCTCGTACAATCCGATCGTTGAGATCGCCTGGACCGCCGAGGATCTGCTCTATTTGCAGACGGCATATCTAAGACGAATGAAGAACGAGGCTGATAGTGTAAGGAGTTTTTCGCGATGGCATAGGCTCGCACTAACAACGCAACCGGCAACGCCGGTCAGATAAAACTATGAGATTTGAATCAATATCCGATATCTATTCATCGAATCGCCGCGCACGCGAACGCTTTCTTGGTGTGCTCGACGGCGTCACAGACGCCGAGGCGATTGCGTTGCCGTCTGACGAAAGGTGGACCGTTTGCCAGATCGCCGAACACGTCGCGATGGTCAATCAGGGTATGGCCGGCATCTGCGGCCGTTTGATCGAAAAAGCAAAGTCAGCAGGGGCATCGCCGACCGATGGCCTCCCGATATCCGACGAGTTCTATTCCTACGTCGCTATGATGAGCAAAAGAAAGGCCGAGGCTCCCGAACGCGTCCAGCCGACGGGCAGCGTTAGCCTTGCTGAATCAATTGAGCGTCTCGCTGCAGCAGAAGCTGCGGTTGCCAACCTGAGCACTGATCTCGAAAGCCTTGACCTGTCGGTCCCAAAATTCCCGCATCCATACTTTGGCGACCTAACAGCAGTCGAATGGTTTGCATTGATGGGGCTGCACGAGCATCGTCATGCCGATCAAGCCGCTCGTCTTCTAGACAAGATCAGGCAATAAAAATCCCCGGCCGAAAGGAGGGTTGTTCGGCCGGGGAAAAACTTCAAACAGATTCATCATAGCGAACCAACTATCGGCATGTTTGAAGCCGGAGTTTGGATGGATATCCCATCTGGAACGTTGCCAAAAAAGGACGGAATGACCTCGCCTTTTTAATCGGCAGTGATTACAGAGCAATCAGCGGGACATCGCCACTCAATCCGAAGTTGAATATCTGAAAAGTGCCATCCGAACTTTTCAGGACATACCAGTTTCCATCCGAAGGGCGAAACACTGCGATATCGGTTTTTCCGTCAGCATCGTAGTTTCCGGCCACTGGAATGTCGCCACTCAAGCCCCATGTAGCCGCCGAGAACCCGCCGTCCGAACTTCTGAGCCAGTACCAACCACCATTGCTCGGCCGAAACACAGCCAGATCGCCTTTGCCATCGCCATCGAAGTCTCCCGGAGTCGGGATATCGCCATCCATACCCCATGTTGCGGCGGCAAACTGGCCATCGGAACTTCTTAGCCAATACCAGGCACCCGTTGACGGGCGAAATACGACGATATCATCTTTTCCATCTCCATCTATATCGGCAGCGATCGGCTTGTCCTCAGCAATGCCCCATGAGAGGATCGTGAATCCAGTGTTGTCGCTCTTTTGGATATACCATGCTCCCTGCGAAGGACGATACACCGTAAAATCGAGACGCCCGTCACCGTCAAAATCGCCACGTACCGGTATATCTGTCGGTAACCCCCATGCAGCAGTTGTAACACCGTCGTCCGAACTGCGTTTTATTTTCCAAACACCCTGACCTTCTACATTTTTGTATACGCTGACGTCGGTTTTTCCGTCGCCGTCATAGTCGCCGGAAACCACACGATCATCGGCACTGCCAAAGCTCTGAATGGTCACGCCTTCTGTGTTTGCCGCATACCAAACCCCCGTTGCCGGACGGAAGACCGCGAAATCGTTGAGACCATCGCCATTCAGGTCGCTGCCTCCCGAATGCTGCCTGAATCCACCGCGGATCTCGCCGTTCGGATTATTGACGCTAGTTATCACTGCCGACCACAACCCGGAGCGAAGCTGCTGCACCTGTGCCGCACTCACGTCGAAAGTGGCCATTGCAAAGTTGCCATTTCGCCCGCCTACGATGCTGAGGTCGCGGATAGTCGACACTGTTCCGAGCGTTGTCTCGATCCGGGCTCCGGTCTGATTACTCGAAAGGTTGTGAAATTCGCCGAAGACGGTAGCTTGCGTCTCGCCAGCAGTGAGCGATACCTTGATCTCGCCGGTCGCGGCTGTTGTTACCGACGGAGTAACACCCGAACCGGCTAGGTGAGACTCGAAGGAGCGTCCCATGCCGGGACTCGGACTTGGCCCCGGGGTTCCAGTAGGTGTTGGGGATGGAGACGGGCCAATCGACGAATTGAACGTACCTGAAAGGATCGTCGCACCACCGCTCCCGATCGTGATCGAAGTACCAGCCGTTACGACCGGGACGGTTTGTCCATTGTCGCTACGAAGTCGAAGTCTGCCTTCACCACCGCTCTGGACTGACATTGTGCCGACGCCAGTGCCATTGACAACGACACTCAGTATAGCCCCTATCGCGAGATTGACCTGCCTTACGCGGATCTCAAGTTCGGTTCGACTGCTGTGGATCTCGTAGGCGGCAAAGCCATTCGGCAGGGCACCATTCAAAGTTGGCCCGGTAAGGCCAGCAAACAGGTCACCTGCATTCGGCGAGCCGGTCGGCGATGGCGATGGACTCGGCGATCCGATTGGTGAGCCAGTGGGCGAAACAGATGGTGAGGGGCTAGGGCTTCCGCTCGGGCTGCCGGTCGGTGACACGGTTGGGGTCGGAGTCGGTCCGTCGAACAAGCCCGTCACGAGCACGATCGAACCATTTCGAACATCTACAGTTGAGCCACTGTTTACGGTCGGAACCGCCTGTGCATCCTCGGTCCTGAGTTTCAACTTCGCTTTTTGACGATCATCGACGATCAACTGACCAATGGTGTTTCCGTCGACAACTGCCGTGAGCACAGTTCCCGTTGCGAGGTTTAGATCCTCAATCTCGACTTCGATCTCTCGGTTGCCGCTTTGGTAAAGTTGCCACGCCGCCTCGCCGTGGGGGTCAACGCTGCCAGTCGGAGACGACAGGACGGCGTTTCGGACAAGGATAACAGGTGTGCTATCGGCCTTGACGCTATTAGTTAGTAGCGGTATCGACATCCAACCGGTCAATAAGGCGCAGACCGCCAATGCCTTAAGATTCCAGTTACTTCTATTTGGTGATTTGTTCATTTTTCAAACTCCTGATTCCGTAATATCCCCATCTCTGAGGCGTCGTCTGTTACACAGTGGAATCGGAATACCGAAAAAGACACGGGGCAAAAAAGATGCCGTTCGAAATTATTTTCGAACGGCATCGACCCGACCTTGAGGTATCGTAAAATCGACGACTATTTTACGATAGCATCCTCAAAGCCCAAGTTTGTCGGATGATTCACCGGTGTAGGACAGTCGAAGGTATTTGTGACGGCGCACAACGCGTCGACTCTTTTTAGACGAACTTCGCCCCACGGTTGGGCAGTGAATCTTTTATCTACGGATGTTTCTTTGATGTGATCTAGAAGGTCATGCGGCGTCGGGAAAGTTGTCGGAAATCTTGCTTTCACCAAAGCGGCGATCCCCGCTACGATCGGTGCCGACATCGAGGTTCCTGACCACAGTCCGTACCGTCCGCCCGGCAATGCGCTTACAATCCCCTCGCCGGGTGCCGTCACATCTACCCAAGAACGATCATACGACGAGAAGATGGCCAAGGCATCGTACCTCGTGCTTGCAGCGACCGAGAGCATTCCGTCGCGAGTCTCCGCTGCCGGGAATATCGGTGTGGTATTCCCGCCATTGCCGGAGGCAACCGACACCGCCAGCCGTCTGGTGCCAATCTCGGGGAATGTTGTTCCGGTTGCTGTCGATCCTACATCGATACAATCGAGTAGATCATGTAAAACGCGCGCGTCCTCGGGATAACCAATGCTCAGATTTGCGACGTCAGCTCCGTGGTTGGCCGCCCAGATAAGACCGGCGGTAATTCGCCACAAATCGCCCGCGCCGTCAGGTCCGAGGATCCGAAGCGGCATGATCTTAGCATCTGGCACCGTCAGGGCGACAATGCCGGCGACGTGGGTCCCGTGGCCGTACGCAGGATCTTGACGAAGCACGCCTATTTCGCTCGGGTTATTGTCGCCATCGACAAAATCCCAGCGATCAGCTAGATTCACGAGTTTCCCGGCAAATGCCGGGTGACTAAGGTCGATGCCAGTGTCCAGGACAGCTACAACAACGGGTTGGCCATTATCGACTCGCAGACCTTTTGTTGCGGCCGCCGCAAAGGCTTCGTTGAGCCTGATTCTGCCAGGAAACCACTGCGACGCAAAACCTTTCGCGCTTCCACCGATTGCCCATGAGTGGCCAATTGCCCACGAATGGCCCTGTGTCCACGACAATTCCGGCTGCTCGACCTGCGATAGTCGACGATTGACCTCGGCAAAAGTGATACGTGAGTCTCCGGCAGTTATCATCGAGGCGACAACTTGCGTCGGCGTTTGTCCATTGGTGATCTGCAACAGAAAAATCGGCGGCGAGGCCATCTGGGCGATAGGCGCTGAACTGAGCCCATATCGTCCCGCGATCGCTGGAAGGTCACCGGCGTTGGCGAGCTGAGCAATTACTTGATTTGGAACACAATTGCAGTTACTTCCCTCGACTTTCTGGCCATCCACAGATCCAGCCAAGACAAACATAAGGACCAAGCCTAATATTCCTCCATAAATTGCGTGGCTTGCGATACTTTTCATTAGCGTTCTTATCTATGAATTGGCACAAAGTTCAAGGCTTTCTATGTTCACAGTGCATATCAGTTTATCAAAAAGACACGTTGACAGATCTTTTCTACACTCCGATCAAAATAAATGGTGACCAAAGAAACGGGTGTTCACCTCGATTGATTGACTCTAGCTGACTATGTCGTAATGATGCGGCGACCGACCCGCCGAGTTGCAGATGCAAGTAAAGGTTCTTCATAAGTCTGGCCGTGGCGGCGTCGTTGACTGCCCAAAGGCTGACAATAAGCGATGATGCTCCGGCCGTCAGGAACCCGCGGGCCAGACCCAGTATCTCGTCTCCAGCAATTATTCGGCTCAAGCCCGTTTCACAAGCACTAAGAGTTACGAGGCTTGCCGGTATAGAGCGCGAACAGATGTCCTGCACGGTGATCCACCCATCAGCCAGGTGCAAGCTAGAAAACATTGGATTGTCGGGCCGAAATCGGCCGTGGCATGCGAAGTGTATAAGATCGCTTTCTGGCATTTGACTCACGAAACCTCCAAACGTGGCGCGGTTGCCGGTAAGGCAGGTCGCCTGAGGCACAATTCTCTTTATCGCTCGAACCTCGTTCTCAACCAGTGGTATTCTCTCATCAGCGTACCCGATCAGGAGCGACCTGCGAATAGTTTTCCGCGGCCTGTTTCGCAATTTCATCCACACTGCCGCACTTGGGGCGGAGCTGGTCTCGTACCTTTTAACGACATAACCAGATCCGTCGTGCAAAGCATTGAAAGGCACATAATGTAATGAGCCGGTTGGGACGATCACAAGATGGTTCCCTGACAACTGTTCAGCGAAAGGCCGGAGAAGTAGATCAAAAAGGCGCTTTAGACACTGATCAGTCCGCTTGGTAATGTCATCCATGAACCGGTTCATTTGATCTGCACCATACCTCAGCGAGCCAAACTGAAACTTCAGATCCTCAAGCAAGAAACTTATCTCGGCCATCTCGCCTAAACCTTCATAGAATCTGATCGTCTTGCTGGTTATCACAAAAGCCGAGATTTTGCCGTTCGACTCCAGAAATTCTACGAGAGTTCGCGATTCCCCAAGACGGTTTTGCAGAACTCTAAGGCTAAATGCTCCCGAGCCCCACTCGCGGTTTAAGCCGCTTCCGGCCGAAAGACTATTGATCTGATGGACCACTTTCGTCAAATTCGCTTCTGCTCTGCGAATATCGTTTTTCAAATGTTCAATTCCTTCGCCGTTGGAGCGGTCAAGTTTTTTGTAGTAGAAGTTCAACTCTGCACGCAGCTCTGTCTGATGCCTCGTGAGTTTGATCGGGACTCCGGATCGCGTACCTCCACTGCCAAGAAATCCGAGCAGTGACCTGGAACGGCCCCGTTCGATAGTGTTAAAGGCATCAGCAATTCTTCCCTCTTCAAGGTAGGCGATCGAAAGATTTTCAAATGGCGCGAGCCGTGTTGAGAGGAAAGCGGTATTAAAATCATCTGAGGCCAGTGGCGACCGCAGACCTTCGATCAGCCCAATAGCCTTTGAAAAATATGATCTTGCCTTAGCTTTTTTGCCGGCCGCGGCTGACAACTCGCCAAGTGAATTCAGGGCCAACTGTAGTGAATCTGTCTGTTGGTGTCTTCCTGCAATTTGGGAGGCAAGCAAAAAGCTCTTTTCCGCATTTGAATAATTTCCTGTTGCCCTAAACATTTGTCCTTTCAGCAAATGAAGGTTGACTAGGTGCCGGGCGTTATTGTCCTTGTTCACGACGGCAGTTGCTTTTTTTAGAGTGAGGCGGGCCGTCTTATACTGGCGCTGTTCGATCTCTAATTTTGCTTGAGCCAAGACCGACAATGCCAATCCCGATCGATTGTTCTCTAGTTCAAACAATCTCAAAGCTCGCTTCAGCTCACGGGTCGCACCTCGCGGATCGCCGAGCATCGCCCTTACACGCCCGAAATTGAGCCGCGCCCGTGCCTCTTCTCGACGTTGTTTCAATCTCCGAAATGTCGCGGAAACACGTTTGTAGATCTCGATTGCCTCGATGAGCAGATTCAGTTCCAAGTAGATGTCCGCGATCTCGAGATCCGCGACTGCCGACTGATGAGGCATCCCTAGATCCGCGTATTTTTGCCGAGACATTTCGAGGTATCTCAGGGCATCAGAATAGCGGCCTCGGATAAGGGCAAGATTGCCGAGGCTTGCCTCGATCTCAGCCTCCGTCACGAACATATTCTCGGATCTGGCACTTGCCAGAGCACTCTTGTAAAAGCGTTCGGCCTTACCAAATTCATTCAGCTCGGTATATGTGATCGCCAAACCGTTTTCAGCCATTGCACGCCAACTATCTTCACCGATCTTGACAAATCGCTGGCGCGCTGACAAACAATACTGTTCAGACTTAGCGTGCAGCGCCTGACGGGACATGATATTGCTTAGATTCAATTCGATCTTTCCGGCCGCAAGGTCATCCCCTGCTTCAACAAAAACCGCCAGTGCCATATCACCGGTACGAATCGCTTCGTCGTAGTGACCTAACATCGCCAACGCCAGTAGTTTGGCAACATTGGTCTGTGCGCTATCTGCAATTCGGCCGACAGTTCTAAATATTTCGCTGGCATTATCGAGTGAGAGAATAGCCGCTTCAAACTTTCCCTTTGTAATTTCCGATATTCCGACGACCCAAAATGCGGTTGCACGAATTGCGGCTGTTTTGTTCATCCGCTCCAAGGTCCGAATCGCGGCAGCGGCGCGCTGAGCGAGGATTGGTTTGACCGTCCACGATGCGTAGCAGGCCTTTCGGATCTCGTCTGCGAGTTTGTCGTCGGCCAGGCGATGATTTTCAGACAGCAAGGTCCGCCTGGCGTGCTCCGAGCGTGTCGAGATCACCTGTTTTGCGAGGTCGGATCGACGCATTGGTACAAGAACTGATTATACATCGAGGAAAAAGACGAAGGTCGCGCGACCCTCGTCCTTTGGCGGGTTTTGGGTGAAGAGACTAATTAAATGACACGGATTCGATGACGATCTCCTGATCGTGACCCCGGACGACCACCGAGTATTCGCCGGGACGGATATCGTCAAAGCGAAATTCGCCCATATCGTCGATCTGTGTTGTAAACGACCTGCTGCCGGAGTTGATTTCAATCCGGCATTTCGCAAATCCGGCGCCAAAGATCTGGCCGCGGATCGTGAAATTCTTTTTTACCTTGTGAATCCGGATATCGACCGCGTTATCGCCAGAATCGAACAGCATCTGCCTTGCCTGGCCTTCGCCGGTCGAACGTTCGCCAAACGCGGCGGTACCTGGTGCGAGGTCGGCACGCATAACAGCAAGAATCCGCCGGAGCATCGATTCTTTTGGCTGAGACGCACGCGCTCGAAACAGATTCTTCGAGTAACGCACGGCATCTGCCGGCGCATCGACGGCCATGTCGGTCTGCATTCGCCGAATGATGTGCTCGAGTATTTGGTCTTCCGAGTTATTCATGATCAGTTCGTGGCCGCCCTCATCTCAAACCAACAGTGCCGCGGAAGAGAAGAAAAAGACGGTGTTAGCTATTTCGTCAGTATTTTTCCGAGTTTTTTTAAACACCGCGTTCTCAGCGGGCTAATACTGGTCTCGCCAACGCCTATCGAAATAGCGACCTCGGCATAGCTCGCAGCGGGATCACGCAGATAGATCATCGACAATATCTGCTGACACCGTTCTTCGAGCTCTTTTAAAGCAGAACGGATCAGATGCTGCTCTTCGAGCTCGACCAGCAGTTCGTCGGCAAGGGGCGATCCGTCTGCGATACTTGCCATTTCGGCTTCCATTTCTTCTTCGGTCTCGGGAGAATAAAACCCCTTCGAGCCTCGTACTACTGCCCAAGTCTTGAACTTTGCCGTCGTCACCATCCACGACCGTATCCGCTCCGGTTGCTCGATCGTGTCGATCTTCTCAAAGAGTGTAAGAAAAACATCCTGGAAAACATCGGAAGCCTGTTCCTCCGTAAGTCCTGCCCGACGCGGAATCGCAAAGATAAGGCGTTGATAACGCTCGACAAGTTCGTCCCACGCCGTCTCATCGTTTTCCCTACAGCGTTTGATGAGGGCAGCATCGTGGCGTACCGGTTCAGTGGCGTCGGATGCAAGAGTGTACGTTGTTTTCGACGAAGAGATCACACCTTATCTATTGCAAAACCAGCATATTTATTGAGAAGATTCTGCCACGTCTTGCCCCGATTTGGCTAACGTGCATCCGCCCGCGTATGATAACATTTCGTTTTAGTTCATATAAGGATTTGTTAATGCGAAGGAGAATTATTTGCCATCGCTGCTGCTCGTTATGGATAAATTTTTGGTACGTGGCGGCCGGCCGCTAAAGGGAAAGATCGAGATCGGCGGGGCAAAAAATTCCGCTTTGCCATGTCTTGCCGCGACGCTGCTCACGCCGGAAACGGTTACGCTTCACAACGTCCCATACGTAAAGGATCTGATCACGCAGCGGCGCCTGCTTGAGGATCTCGGGGCTACGGTCTTAACACCGGAATTGCGTACTCATAAAGTAACTGCTCGAAACGTCGAGCTATTTGAGGCTCCATATGAGCTGGTGAAAACGATGCGTGCCAGCGTACTTGCACTTGGGCCATTACTTGCACGGTTTGGGCAAGCGAAGGTCAGTTTACCTGGCGGCTGCGCGATAGGAACGCGACCGATCGACCTACATCTAAGGGCGTTTGAGCAACTCGGCGCAACGGTCTCATTGGAATCAGGTGATGTCGTCGCACGCGCGCCAAAAGGTCGGCTGATTGGCAACATCATAGATTTTGAAAAGGTCACGGTTACCGGCACCGAGAATGTAATGATGGCTGCGGTTCTTGCCGGCGGCAGTTCGAGGATAAGAAATGCGGCGCAAGAACCAGAGATCGAAGATCTCGCGGAACTGCTAAACAAGATGGGCGCCCGCATCAAAGGGGCAGGCACACCGACGATGGAGATCGAAGGTGTCGAAGGTCTCGGCGGTGCCGAGCACACGATCATTCCTGATCGTATAGAGACCGGAACTTTTATTGTTGCTGCCGCGATCACAGGCGGTGAATTGGAGATAAAGAGCTGTCGTCCTGAGCATTTGACTGCGGTTATTGAGAAACTCCGCGATGCGGGCGTCGAGATCGAGGAACTGAATCAAAGTACATTGCTGGTGCGTTGTTCAGCAGATGGCTTGAAAGCGAAAGATGTAACGACCGAGCCGCATCCGCGCTTTCCGACCGACATGCAGGCTCAATACATGGCGTTGATGACGCAGGCGGATGGCGTTTCAAAGGTGACTGAGACCATCTTTGAAAATCGCTTTATGCACGTCTCCGAGCTGATCCGGATGGGAGCTGATATCAGTGTTTCCGGTAACACGGCGACTGTGAAAGGGAAAACGCAACTGATGGGAGCAAAGATCATCGCATCCGATCTGCGTGCGTCGGCATCGCTTGTGCTGGCCGCTCTTTGCGCCGAAGGCGAGACTTTGATCGATCGTGTTTATCACATTGATCGTGGTTACGAGACGATTGTGCGCAAATTCCGCTCCCTTGGCGCTGATATCGAACGGATCAAATCCGGCATCGAAATGGTAGCCGGTGAGGAGGCAAAATAATTAACATCTCCGAGGCACCTGTGGTTTAATATCTGCATCGAATATGGTTGTGGACGATTGTATTTTTTGTAAGATCGCGAGCGGACAGATTCCGTCGACACGTGTCTATGAGGACGACCTTTGTGTTGCCTTTCAAGACCTTACACCACAAGCGCCGACGCATATTCTGATAATTCCGCGCTTCCATTTTGATTCGCTGGATGCAGCGGCAGCGTCAGATAAAGAGACGTTGGGACATTTGATGTTAACGGCAGCGGAGATCGCACGTAAGCGCGGGTTTGCGAGCGATGGTTATCGCGTCGTCATTAATACCAACTCCGACGGAGGCCAGACCGTATTTCATCTGCATGTGCATCTTCTGGCCGGACGACAGTTCATATTTCCGCCCGGTTAGGTTCGAAGTTGTTATGAAACGAATTCTTGTCATTGTTACCCTCTTGGCGGCCTCGGCCAGCTTTGGTTGCTGGAAACGATCGGCCAACACCGCCGAGACGAATGCCAATAAGGCGGTCGAGATACCGGCCTTTGATGATGCTGCCGTGGCTCTCGCCGAAGGCACACGACTTTTTGACGAGAACCAGACCGAGATGGCAATTGCCGTTTTTCAGAGGGCCATCGAACTCGATCCAGACCTTGCCGAGGCCCATTTTAAGCTCGGTGTCGCCTACGCTCTGCTTGAAATGCAAATGCAGCAGACCGGCATGCCGGTGCCGGTAGAAACGGCTGAGGACGGAAAGAGATCGGCCAAAACAAGGTCTGAAAAGGCTTTTGAACGAGCAGTCGAGGCTTACGAGAAGTGGCTCAGATCAAATCCGGATGACGACGTGGCACATTTTTATCTCGGCCGAACATACAGCAAGTTGTTGAGGGATGAAGAAGCAGAAAAGGAATTCAAAGATGCGGTAAGGTTGAAGCCCGATGACACCGAATATCAGACAGAGCTCGGAGCTGTGCTCATTAAGCTTGCGAATTATCGCGAAGCCGTCGGCCCACTCAAAAAGGCCATCGAATTGGATCCCACCAACGACCGAGCCATTTCCCTGCTGGAGGACGCTCAAGCAGGGCGGCAGCGCGTAGATTACGTGCAAAAATCGAACTCTAACTCGGCTAATGCGAATACTGCGGCCAATTCGAATGCGAATGCCAATTCTGCCTCGAATTCAAATTCGGCACCGCCTGCCAATACGAAACCAGCTACTCCTGCCCGAACGCCAGCCAACACGGCCCCGTTACGTGAGACTCCAAGAAACCGGTTGGCAAACCGGCCGAATTAGACTGGCCGTGTGTTTCGAATATACACACATTTTGGACGCAGTGTGTCAACTTGACATTTTTCCTTCCCAGTCCCGCATGGTTTTGATACATTGGTGAAGAATGGACATTGATCCGGAAACCGCCAAACTATCACTCGAACGCAAATCTGCGATGCACGATGCTCGCGAGGGAATCATCGACCGCCTGGCGCGCGACCTGCCGACCGATATCGATCTCGAACGATTTCTAAACGTCGTCGTCTCTGAGATCGGCCGGATGCTTCAGGCAGATCGGTGTGACTTGCTGCAGCTTAACGACGGCCAGGAACTCGTGATAAGCCACGAATGGCGAAAGGATAAGTCGGTTCCAAAGAGTCAGGGCACGACCTTTCCATTTGACGCCGCAAAGCTTGCCGAGTTGATCGATTTTACAAAGCCGCTCCGGATCAATGATGTCGCAAACATCAAGGACGCCACGCTCAAGTTCTTCGCCAAGGCTCTCGACACACGTTCGCTGCTCGTGATCCCGATCCGCGTTGGTGATGACGTACTCGGATTGCTCGGACTCCATGATACAAAAAAGCCACGTGTGTGGCTCGACGAAGAGGTTGCTTTTCTCGAATCGATCGCTCGACATCTCGCCATCGGCTATCGCTATACCAGCCTTTTTGTTACGCAGGAGCAGGAATCGCGTCGAATAAACGCCCTGCTTGAAATCGCGAATACGCTCAATTCACACTCCGATTTTAATGAGGTTTCGGAGGATGTGATCGAGCGGGCAATAAACCTGGTCGGTGCAGACTACGGAGCTCTCGGCGTACTCGATCAAAGCGAAAAACGAATCTCGCTTGTGACCTTCAAATCGGCCGAGGGCATAAAGCTCGGCAAGATGATACGGATGTTTGAGCAGCATAACAAGGCCGTTGATCTCGATACCTTTCCGACTTTGGGTACGTTGCTGCGTGAAGGCAAGACGCTGAAACTTACCGACACGGAGCTGCCGTTTGCGATCCGAATATTCTTTAACACACAACTCCGCGGTAAAGCGGCTCTGGTCGCTCCGGTGCACGTTGCTGGCCGGGCGTTTGGTTTGCTTGGGTTTGTCTGGAGCAAACAGAGCAAATTCGAGGATCACGATATTGCGTTGATCGAAGGTATAGCCGACCAGATCGGTACGGCACTTGAGCGCGATCAGCTTTCGACCGAGGTCATGCGACTTCGCAGTGAGCTACATCAGCGACAGAGTGAGATCGTGGGCCAGGCGCCGGCGATACGTCGTGCGATCGAACTCGGACTAAACGTTGCAAGTACGAATACGACCGTCCTCGTTACCGGCGAATCAGGCACCGGCAAAGAGTTGATAGCAAATCTTATCCATTACAATTCCGGTCGCGAGAACAAACCTTTTGTGAAGATCAACTGCGGTGCGATACCTGAAACTCTGCTCGAATCTGAGCTTTTCGGTCACGAGAAGGGTGCATTTACGGATGCACGAAATCAACGCCAAGGCCGCTTTGAAGAAGCAAATGGAGGCACCTTGTTCCTCGACGAGATCGGCGAGATGTCGCCCCAGGCCCAAGTTCGCCTTTTGCGAGTGCTCCAAGACGGCGAATTTACTCGAGTCGGTGGCAAGCAGATGATCAAAACCGACGTGCGTGTCGTCGCCGCGACCAATACCGACCTTGAAAAGGCGATAGAGGGCGGATCGTTTCGTAAAGACCTCTTTTATCGACTCTCAGTTTTCCCGATCGCTCTTCCGCCATTACGCGAGCGGGTCGAGGATATTCACTTGCTTGTCATACACTTTCTGGACGATTACAAGGAAAAAGCTGGGAGATTTGTCTCGGGAATCTCGAAAGAAGCGATGCGGGCATTGGTAAATTATGAATGGCCGGGCAACGTTCGCGAACTCGAAAATGCGGTCGAACGTGCCGTTATCATTGCATCGGGCCGGCAGATCGAGATCGACGACCTGCCGGAAGCCATCGCGAGAAGTGCCGATGGCGGCTCATCGCACGCGCGGCTCGAAAGAGCGACGATTGCCGGTAACGGCGCCATTAGGATCGAAGTGCCGTCGGCGATGGACGAGATCGAAAAGCGCGTGATCGAGGCTACTCTCGAGTATACCGATGGTGATAAATCACGTGCCGCACGCCTTCTAAACATAGGCCGTAAGACGCTTTACCGCAAACTCGAACAATTTGAGCTAGAGGACAAATAGGAGAAACAAGCATGTCTTCAGTAACGATGGAATGGGTGACAACGGGCGTTTTTGCGCTCGCGTTCATTGCCGCGATCATCATCGAGACACTCTGGTTGATCCGCAAGGGTTGGGCCTCGGCGCAGAAGTCCGTGGCCTACGTCATGCTTACCAATAATCTGAGCTTGTGTATCGGCTTCTTCATTCCGTTTGTAATCATTGGCACAATGCTCGCTCTAGCGTGGAGTGGTGACCTCTCTGGAGCGAGCGGAAGCGATGCCACGCTTATTGCAGCTCTCGTAATCGCTGTATTGTTCCCGCCCATTTTTCTACTTCTGACAAAGCGTGCCTTCCTAGCCTTTTTCAAGATCCGGTCAGGCAGAGAAGCCTGGCTCTATTCGCTCGCCTTTACCATACTGTCGCTTACGATATCGTTCGTCCCGCCGATCGTGTTCTACTACATCTCGTCCAAGATATTCTAGATATGGACATTATCGTCGGCACCGCAGGCCACATCGATCATGGCAAAACGTCGCTGGTCAAAGCCCTGACCGGCACCGACGCCGACCGCCTGCCAGAGGAAAAACGTCGCGGCATTACTGTCGATATCGGTTTTGCCGAGATGGACGTCGGCGAAACACATTTCGGCTTTGTCGACGTGCCGGGGCACGAACGCTTTGTAAAAAACATGCTCGCCGGTGCCAGCGGCATCGATCTCGTTATTCTCGTCATCGCTGCCGACGACGGCGTAATGCCGCAGACGCGTGAGCATTTTGATATTTGTCGACTTCTGAATATTCGTTCCGGTATTGTCGCGGTCACAAAATGTGATCTGGTCGATACCGAGACACTTGAACTCGCTAAAATCGAAGCCGGCGAATTGGTCGAGAATTCATTCCTTGATACCGCTCCGATAATCGCCGTTAGTTCCCAAACGGGCAAAGGCATCGACGCGATCCGCGAGGCACTCGCGCAAGCTGCGTCCGCTTTGAAAGCACGGAACAATGACAGCGTCATGAGATTACCGATCGATCGTAGCTTTTCGATGAAAGGTTTTGGAGCGGTCGTTACGGGTACGCTCGCGGCTGGGTCAATAGAGGAAGGAAGCGAACTAGAATTGCTTCCTATCTCCCAAAGGGTTCGCGTCCGTGGCCTCCAAACACACGGAAAATCAGTCACCTCGGCACACGCGGGCCAGCGAGTCGCCGTCAATCTCGCCGGAACTGACCACGCGGAGATCGAACGCGGAATGGTGCTCACCGAGCCGGACTCTCTGATTGCCACACAGATCGTTGATGCCGAGATCGAGGTGCTTCCGCGTTCCCCAAAGCCACTGTGTTCGCGTCAGCGGGTGCGATTTCATATTGGAACGACCGAGGTCCTCGCACGAGTTTCAGTGTTGACTGAAAGCGGCGAGATCAGACCGGGTTGCCGAAATCTGGTGCAGATGACACTGGAAAAAAAAATCGTCGCGATCCCGGGCGAAAGATTCATAATACGAAGCTACTCTCCCCAAATGACGATCGGCGGTGGCGTGATCATAGATAATCTCGCATCAAAACACCGGCGAAAAGACCTCCCGCAAGTCCGAGGTTTTCTGAACGAGCTTCTTTCATCGACAGCAGCAGATTCGACGGTCAAACTTTTTATCAACACCAGTCTCGCGTCGGGATCAACTTTCGCGGAACTGAAAGCGCGAACGGGCTTCAGCGGGGCTGTTCTGACTATGGCGATCGAATCGGTAATCGCAGCAGCGGCCTCTGTAGACGCGGCCGGCCGATATATTGCAACGACGGCATTCGAGGCTCTGAAAGATTCTGTGATCCACGCGGTCGAAGAGTTTCACAAGCAGCAGCCACTCGCAAAAGGTATAACCCGGGAGGCACTACGTGAAGCTGCATTCGCTCATCTGCCGGACAGGATATTTCAGGTGGTCATCGCCTCGCTTGAATCGGCTAACAAGATCGTGACCAGAGGCGACACCATAAAGATCGCACGGTACGAAAAAGTCCTCTCGCCTGAGGAAACCTTGGTGGCGGAGAAGATTCGAATGATCTATAACACTAGCGGTTTGGAAGTTCCAAAGCTCGATGAAGCGATCGGTGAGTCAATAGCTGGTACCAGCCTTTCGCACGTACAGGCGAGAAAACTCGTGCAGGTATCTGTCGATTCGGATGAACTTGTTAAAGTTACCGATGAATTCTATTTCTCTGGCGGAGTAATTTCACAGTTAATTGCCAAGCTAGAGAAGTACGCCGATAGCTCGAAAGACCGCCTTGTCGATGTGTCCACATTCAAAGAACTCGCTGGTATTTCGCGAAAATATGCGATTCCGCTACTCGAATATTTTGACCGTCAAAAGGTGACAGTTCGCTCCGGCGACAAACGACTGATCTTGTAATGCAAAAATTCCTCACCGCAAAATGGCAAGACTTGATAATGGCGAACTACGAGGTCGATCCGTCGCTGCTTGCGTCGCGAGTTCCGCGCGGTACTGAGATCGATCTCGAGGGCGGAAAGTGTTTTATCAGCCTCGTGGGATTTATGTTTCTTGATACGAGAGTGCTCGGCATTCCCATTCCGTTTCACATTAATTTTGAAGAAGTGAACCTGCGTTTTTATACAAAACGGGTGATGGATAGCGAGACACGCCGGGCCGTTTGTTTCGTAAAAGAGATCGTCCCGCGCCTCGCGATCGCTACGGTCGCGCGCGTCGTGTACGGCGAGCCGTACGAGTGCTGGCAAATGGCGCACGAGCGAACTGAAACTATAGTCGCATACGACTGGACGAAAGATGGCCGACGCAATCGACTCCGTGTCGAGATCGCCGAAAGTATCGGCATGCCTAGATCCGGTTCGCACGGCGAATTCATCGTTGAGCATTACTGGGGCTACACCGCCCGGGAAAACCGTGTCGATGAATACAAGGTCGAGCATCCGAAATGGGAACTCTTCTCAGTTAAGAAAGAGTTGATCGACGTCGATTTTGGCAAAACATATGGTAAAGAATTTGCCTTTATGTCCGAACAAAAGCCATACTCGGTCTTGCTCGCAAAAGGATCGGAAGTCGCGGTCTACAAAGGAAAAACTATTAACTAACAACTAGTAACTGGAAACTCTTACAAGGAGTTGTTTGCTAACGGTCAGTAGTTGCTAGTAAATAGTTGATAGTTATGTCGATCATTGGAATCGTCGCCATCGCAAAGAATCTGGCCATCGGCAGGGACGGAAAACTGCCGTGGCATTACGGGGCCGATCTGAAGTTTTTTAAGGAAACGACACGCGGCAATGCTGTCGTGATGGGCGCTAACACGTGGCGTTCGATCGGACGTCTTTTGCCTGACCGGCTCAACGTAGTGCTCAGCAGTACGGGTGATGTCGACACGGATCGTGCGGTAATGAAACTCAGCAGCGTCGATGAGGTCGTCGAGCTTGCAAAATACCTCAATCGCGATGTATTTGTGATCGGCGGAGCTAAGACCTACGCCGAGTTTGCCGATGTGATTGATAGTTGGATCGTGACCGAAGTACCGATGGAGGTCGAGGACGCCGATACCTTTATGCCTCCGAATTTTCTCGACGATTTCGAATGCAGATCAGTACACGAGCTCGGCGATGAATTGGTGGTAAAAATACTGCATCGCAAATAGATTTTGGTGTATCATCTTCGTCAAAAGCGTGGGTAGGTTTATTGGCGATAATGTTTCAATTTTTTGGCGAGTGTTCATCGGCGTCACCGTCGGCGCAGTTGTTTTTATTGCGGTCGACACCGTGACATACGGTATCTTTCCGGCAGTTTCATTTGCAGTTGGCGGTTTGGCAGCCTGGCTGGTGGCGAGGAGGTAGGGACTTTATGATGGGTGGACGAACTTGGGACGATTGGATCGAGGAATACTCCGAGAGCCATCAGCACCCAATGAACAAACTGACGCATCAATTCGGCATCCCGATGATCGCGGTGTCGATATTGCTCGTAGTTCCATCGTTTTTTGTCGCCGGCCTGTGGCGTTTTGCTCTCGGCCTATTCGTCGTCGGCTGGATCCTGCAGTTCATCGGGCATTGGTTCGAAGGCAAGCCGCCTGAATTTATGAAGGATTACCGGTTCCTCTTCGTCGGCCTGCGTTGGTGGATGAAGAAGACGTTTGGTTGACTCGTTTTCACTTCTTAGTTTTAACTTTTCAGTTTGGTCGGACGCGTTTCCGGACAAACTGAAGACTGAAAGGTAAAAACTGAAGATCAAAACTCCCGATCGCGAACTCATCTTAAGTGTCGATATCGGCACATCGAGCGTCCGCGCCGCTTTGTACGACGGCAACGCCAATGTCGTGCCCCGCACATCCGTAAGGATCGAACGCACGCTTACCTCAACCATCGACGGCCGAGCCGAGATAGATGCTGACGTTGCGTTCGAACAAGTGGTCAGTGCCATCGACGCAGTTCTGAAAAAAACAAAAAACATTAAAGGCGAGATCGAGTACGTCGCATCGTGTTCGTTCTGGCACAGTCTTGTCGGCATTGACAAAAAAGCCAAGCCGACCACAAAGGTGCTGAGTTGGGCAGACCGTCGCAGCCGTGAGTATAGCGATGTGTTAAAGGTGAAATTTGACGAGGCCGTTGTTCACAACCGGACGGGCGCGCATTTTCATTCGAGCTTTTGGCCGGCGAAGCTGCTTTGGTTCAGAAACGAGGATCCTGCGATCTTTGAAAGGACTTCGATGTGGCTGTCGCTCAGCGATCACATAGCTCTTAGGCTCTTTGGCACGGCGGTGACCAGCATTTCGATGGCGTCGGGCACGGGCGTATTCGACCAGCGAAAATGTGTTTGGGACAATGAGCTGCTTAGATTTCTGAAGGTAAAGGCCTCTGCCCTGCCCTTGATCGCGGCGGATGGTGAGACATTCAAACTAAGTAAAAAATTTGCCAGGCGATGGCCGCGACTAAAGAACGCTGAGTGGCTACCGACTGTTGCCGATGGAGTGGCGGACAACGTAGGCTCGGACTGCGGTACGAAAGAAAAAGCCGCGCTGATGGTCGGCACCTCGGCGGCAATGCGAGTCGCGTACGCGGGCGAACCGCCGCGAAAAATTCCCGATGGCCTCTGGTGCTATCGCGTCGACCGCAAGCGTGTCATAGTTGGCGGAGCTATGTCCGACGGCGGGAATTTGTACGCATTGATCAAGAAACGCTTCAAGCTGTCTGGTAACATCGATAAACTTGTCGCCGAACGCGACGCCGCTAACGGCCTCGTCGTTATCCCGTTCTTCCACGGCGAACGCAGCACCGGCTACAACGAAGACGCCCGTGGAGCAATAATTGGAATGACCGCCGACCACGACGGCATCGACGTTCTACGTGCCGCGATGGAGGGCGTCGCCTTCCGCCTCGCCGATATTTTCGAACGCCTAAGCACCGTCGCCGATATCCGCGAGGTCGTCGCCTCGGGCGGCGCCCTCCGCGATTCGCCCGTCTGGACACAGATAATCGCCGACGTCCTGTGCCGGGATCTAACCCTAAATGACGCCCCCGAATCATCATCTCGCGGAGCGGTTTTGCTTGCACTCGAAAGTCTTGGCAAAATAGAAAGTATCGAAGGGTCATAAACTTGATCTATTGCGGAAGAGCGAAACGCCAAGCCGCCCGTATCTGGCCTTTTTCGACACCCTCAACATGACAGCAAAATCACGAGCCGACCTCGATCAGCTTTGTATCAACACCATTCGCACGCTTTCGATCGATGCTATTCAGAAGGCGAATTCGGGGCATCCGGGACTGCCGTTGGGCATGGCTCCGGCGGCTTATGTTTTGTGGACGAAGTTCCTCAGGCACAATCCGAAGAATCCAAAATGGTTCGGCCGCGACCGCTTTTTGCTGTCGGGCGGGCATGGGTCGATGCTGATCTACTCGCTGCTGCATCTGACGGGCTACGACGTGTCGATGGATGAGATCAAGAATTTTCGCCAGCTACACTCAAAGACGCCGGGGCATCCGGAGAATACCCTGACGCCGGGCGTCGAGATCACGACCGGGCCGCTGGGACAGGGTTTCGCGAACGGCGTAGGCATGGGCATCGCTCAGGCTCATCTGGCGGCGAAGTTCAACAAACCTGGCTTCAAGGTCGTCGATAATTACATCTACTGCATCTGCTCGGACGGCGATCTGATGGAAGGTGTCAGTTACGAATCGGCGTCGGTCGCGGGGCATCTGAAGCTGGGCAATCTCATTTACCTTTACGACGACAACAAGATAACGATCGACGGCTCGACCGATCTTGCGTTTAGCGAGGACGTGACAAAGCGGTTCGAGGCGTGCGGTTGGCACGTCCTAGATGTCGCCGATGGCAACGATCTAAAAGCTATCGAAGCCGCGATCAAAGCCGCTCAAAAAGTAAAAGACAAACCTTCGATCATCCGCGTACATACGATCATTGGTTTCGGAATGCCCAAGCAAGGTACGAGTAAGGCTCACTCCGACGCTCCGGGCGAAGAAGCAGTCAAAGAAACCAAACGCAATCTCGGCTGGCCCGAGAACAAGCACTTTTACGTGCCGAAAGAGGCATTGGCCCACTACCGCAAAGCGGTCAAGAACGGCACGAAATTAGAAAAAGACTGGAACGCTCTCGTTGCCAAATACGAAAAAGCCAACGCCGAGACCGGTGCCGCCTTTAAGCAAGTCCGGTCGGATGAGCTGCCAGACGGTTGGGAGAGGTCTCTGCCGAGTTTTGACGGCATCGAAGCAAAAGCCACGCGTGCATATAGCGGCGATGTTATAAATGCAATTGCAGACACGATCCCGCAGATGATCGGCGGTTCGGGCGATCTCACTCCATCGAATAATACCTACATCAAATCGTCCGCCGACATCCAGGCCGGAAGATACCAAAACCGCAATATCCATTTCGGCATCCGCGAACACGCGATGGGCTCGCTGATGAACGGCATGGCCCTCTACCGCAGTGTTATCCCGTTCGGCGGGACGTTTCAAACCTTTTCCGATTACATGCGCCCCGCCATACGGCTCGCCGCACTGTCACAGGTACAGACGATCTTCGTCTTCACTCACGACTCGATCGGCCTCGGTGAAGACGGTCCGACGCACCAGTCGGTCGAGCATCTTGCGGCACTAAGGGCCATTCCCGGCCTCGCCTTGATCCGTCCGTGCGACGCCCACGAGGTCCGCGAGGCGTGGCGGGCCGCTCTGAAACGCTCCGACGCCCCCACGGCATTTGCCCTGTCACGGCAGAAAGTCGCACTAATTGACCGAAAGAAGTTTGCCGCAGCATCGGGCCTGCACAAAGGCGCGTACATCCTTGCCGATTCCGAAACAAAAGCTGGAAAGGCCACAACCCCAAAACTCATCCTCATCGCCACCGGCTCCGAAGTCGGCCTCGCGATGCAGGCCCGCGAGCAGCTGAGCGCCGCCGGAACACCGACCCGCGTGGTATCGATGCCGTGCTGGGAATTCTTCGACGCTCAGCCTCAGAAATACCGCGACGAGATCCTTCCGCTAAAGGTCGCCGCCCGCCTCGCCATCGAAGCCGGCGTCTCTCAAGGTTGGCACAAATACACCGGCGACAAAGGCGGTACGCTCTGCGTAGACAAATTCGGCGCATCGGCACCTGCTGAGGATGTGTTCAAGGATTATGGGTTTACGGTTGAGAGTGTAATTGCGCTCGCCAAGAAATTGCTATAGTTATGACCCTCAGAGTTTCGACCAAGAGTTTTCTGATCGCGGCAATTGCGGTCGCGGTCGCGGTTTCTACTAATGCTCAGCCCGGCGAGCACCTAAAACGCGCATCGGAACTTTTCAAACAAGGCAACGACAACTACAGCGGTGCCCGCTACGACGCGGCGATCGCGAATTTCACTGAGTATCTCAAGATCAGGCCCAACGTTGCTACGGGGTGGTACAATCGCGGGCTTGCTCATTGGCAGAAGGCGATGGCGGCGATGAGCAGGGCGGATTTCGAGAAAGCTGAGGCCGATTTTTCGCAGGCGATAAAGCTTGATCCGAAGGACGCGGATTTTTGGCTTCATCGCGGACACGCAAGGTTGAGACTGATTCCCGTAGATTTTGAACGGCAGGTGCCGCAGACGATAGGTGATTACACCGAGGCGATCAGGTTAAATCCGACGAGTTCGTCCGCGTACACGGGCCGGGCAGAGGCTTATTACGAGAAAAACAGCCAAGCGCTGGCGATGGCTGATGCGAACAAGGCGCTTCAGCTAAATCCGAACGATTACATTGCGCTGTACGTTCGCGGCAAGCTTCACACCTCCGCCAAAAACTACGCGGCCGCCCGGGCCGATCTCGAAAAGGCGATCCGCCTCTATCCGGATTACGCCTACGCGATCAGTTCGCTCGATTATGTCAATCGTCTCGACCCGGCCCACAACCCGGCGGCCGTGACTCGGCCCGCTGTAACGGCCGCGATGCCGCCGGCTAATTCTTCTGCCATTACCGCAATAGCGATCACGAGTGTTAGCGATGGCTTCAAACGCGCAGACGATGCCGAGAAGGCTCGCGACCACAGAAAGGTGATCGATGCGGTTACATCGACGCTGCCGTTCATTAGAATGCGCGCCGACGGCGAACCGGCGGATGAACTTGAAACACACGTTTATCTCGATCTGATACGAAAGCGGGCGAGGGCGAATATGGCGTTGAAGATGTTCGACGCGGCCGACGCCGATTACCAAAAAGCCGGAATGGACGCTCTCAAAAACATGAACCGCCACAACGCCAGGGCTGGGGAAGAAGCTGCCCGGGACAAGGTCTCCGGCGGCGGAGCCATAATGGCAACCCTCGAGGCGGCAAAGTCAACGATCATCTGTAAGTCATCTTTCCAGAGCGTTTCCGAGTGGATCGACACGATCGAACGCGACCGGTCCGATCAGATGGCCGTCAAGATCAAGAGTGTTTTCTTGCTGTCAGCGACCAGGGAACTTTGCGCGACTTCGTACACGATCCATGGCATGTGGCAATCGGTCAAGACTCTCGGAAACGAATCCCGCCGGGTCGAGATCCTGAACAAAGCGATCGCGGATTACACCGAAGCTATCAAGTACATGCAGGTCTTCCGCAAAGCTTACGAGGAGCGAGCCAAGGCATATCGCGAACTCGGCCGCATCGATCTCGCCTTGGCTGATGAAAAAAAGGCGAGTGAATTGGCGGTCAAGAAATAAAGAATTATGTCGATAAACGGCCTTTTAAAGAGGCAGATCTCAAACAGCTTTGACACGAACGGCTGGTTCGTCGCCGTCAGCAACGCGCTCGACGGCGTAAAAGTCGAACAGGCGTGCTGGAAACCAACAGACGACACCAACTGCATTTGGGAAATACTCGCTCACCTGACTTATTACAACCACGCATACGTCGAGCGTTTTGAGGGCATTGACTACGAATACGATGTGTCGTCAAATGATGATACGTTCAGCGTCGGCGAATACACGGAGGCAGAGTGGCAGGCCGAAATAGGAAGATTTAACGCTGTGATGAGCGAGTTTCGCGACATTATCGCGAATGCCGATGAGGCAAGATTTACCGAGCCGGTCTCCGCTGAGAACCAAACAAAATGGGCGACGCTGATACTCAATATCGCCTCGCATAATGCATATCATGGCGGGCAGATCATGTTGCTCCGCAAGTTGCAGGGAAACTGGGACCGCTCAAAGGGAGTGTCGTAAAGCCCTAGCCGTCATCGTCCTCGCCACAGTCCGAGTCGGCCCAGCTTGTCAGCTTATAATTGCCCTTTAGATCGACGTAGACGACCACTTGCACAAAATGAATGATGTCGGCCTCATCCTCGGCTCCTTCCGAGGTGACCTTTAGGCACAGCCGATAATTCGTGCCCGCGACGATCTGTTTCTCGGCCTTGAAGATCGACATCAAAGTCTCTTTTCGCTCGGTCTTCTCGGTCTGGGCCTTTACCGCAAATGCAGCCGCTGCCTTGACCCCGGCTTCGGTCTTTGCGGCTTCTTTATAGCCGCCGAGCCGGGGAGCCTGGGCTCTTGAGCTTGAAGCAAGAACAAACAACAACATTCCAAAGGCGATTATCGCAAAGTATGTTTTTTTCATGAGATTAATTTCAAAGATGCGCTAATATCTCGTTTTTCGCTCCGTCTGTCAACAAAAACGCATGAAATGGTTTCACCTTTTATTCGGGCTTGCGCTGTTCGTGGTCTTTACGATCACAGGCAGCTATATGCGCGCCGATTTTCCGGATAAGGATTTAATACCGCAGGAGCTTCGGCTGCTGATGCGTTCGCGGCATATCTATATCCTTTTCAATGCGTTGATACACATCGCTCTCGGCATTTATCTACAAGTGAGGCCTCGCGTGTGGCAGCGGCTCACGCAGTACGGCGGCTCGCTCGCCATGACGGCAGCGAGCGTCTTTCTCGTTCTCGCATGGCGAACCGAGACGTACGAGCTGCAGCATTTTTCTGATCTTAGCCGTGAAGGGATTTATCTTTCTCTGGCCGGGATCGTGCTGCATCTGATCGGCGGTTTAGGTCAGAACCGGGAGCGGTAGCGACTGGGTTCTTCGACGTCGAGTATCAAGAACCCAGTCGCTACCGCTCCCGGTTCTGACTTGCTATCATCTATTTGATGAGTGTTTACGAGGAATTAGACGATCCACAACAATTTGCCGCTCGTGTCATCGCAGACCATGCCCGCTCGACGGCGTTTGCGATCGCCGACGGCATCCTGCCCGGCAACGAAGGCCGCAACTATGTCCTGCGCAAGATAATGCGCCGCGCCATCTATTATGGCCGCGAACATCTAGGTTTGAATGACGCGTTCTTCTACAAAGTCTGCGATTTTGTCGTCGACCAGATGCACGGCGCATATCCCGAGCTTGCGACCCAACGCGATTTCATCGGCAAGATGGTGCGGCTCGAGGAAGAGCGTTTTGCAAACACGGTAACCGTCGGCCTGTCTAGGCTCAATGGCCTCGGCATTTCACCCTCCACGCCAAAGGACGATGATCTGTTCCTGTCGATCGGAAAGCTGTATGACACATTCGGAACACCGCGCGATCTTATCCGCGTGTTTCTAGAGGAAAAAGGACTTCAGTTTGAAGAAGATGATTTTAACGAGCGCTTTGATGAGGCTCTCCAGACATTACAGCAGCAGTCGGGCATCGGCAAAACAGAAAGAAAGAGCGAAGCCTCGCCTGTTTATGCCACCGTCCTCGAAAAGACCGGTGCAAATACATTTCACGGATACGAGTCGACGCTGATCACCGATGCAAAGGTGATCGCGATACTCGACGGCGAGAAACAGGTCAGTGAACTTGGCGAAGCTGCTCAAGGCGGCGTCGTTCTGGATCAGACGCCGTTCTATGCCGAGTCCGGCGGGCAGGTCGGCGACAGCGGCAAACTGATCGCCACTGACGCAGCTGCCTCGGTTTCCGATACGTATTCTCCGCTTGCCGGGTTGATCATTCACAAGGTGACGGTAGATAAAGGAACGATCAAGGTCGGTGACGTTTTGACAGCTTCCGTCGATGTGCAAAAGCGAGATGCGACGCGGCGAAATCACACGGCGACTCATCTGGTTCATGCAGCATTGAAAGAGGTTTTGGGTACGCACGTTAAACAGGCCGGGTCGGTCGTGGCACCAAATTATTTGCGGTTCGACTTTACGCATTACCAGGCGATGACTGCGGCCGAGATCGCTGAGGTCGAGGATCTCGTGAACCGCTATGTGTTGCAAAATGAACCTGTTACGACCAACGTGATGGCTCTTGAGGATGCGATGCGTTCGGGTGCGGTGGCGATGTTTGGCGAGAAATACGGCGGCGAGGTTCGCGTTTTGAGCGTGGGCGACGGCGTGTTTTCAAAGGAGCTTTGCGGCGGGACGCATGTACGGGCGACGGGCGATATTGGGTCGTTCAAGATCACGTCTGACGAAGCCATCGCCTCTGGCGTGCGGCGCATTCGTGCGATTACGGGGCTTGATGCCTTCCACCGTTTTCGCGATGACGAAAAGCTGATCGACGCCTCGCTTGGCGCTTTGAATACACAGCGCGACAATTTGCCGAACGCGATCGCACGCCTTCAGGAGGAGCTCAAAAAGACCCGCAAGGAGATGGACGATCTCAAGCTAAGGATCGCGACCGGAGCGATCGGCGGCGGTGCATCTGCCGACGGCGACGAGGCGAAAGAGATAAGCGGTGTCAAGGTCGTCGCCAAGATCGTCGAGGGCCTTGATGGGAACGGAACGCGGCAATTATCCGACACGCTGCTTGCACGCCTCAAATCGGGGGTCGTTATCATCGGCCGCTCTGAGGAAGGCAAGGTCGGCATCATCGTCCGCGTCTCTGACGATCTGACTAGCAAAGTAAAGGCCGGCGACATCATCCGCGAGATCGCCCCGATAGTCGGCGGCCGCGGCGGCGGCAAACCCGACATGGCCGAGGGCGGCGGCACTGAGCCCAACAAATTGTCCGAAGCGATCGATGCTAGTTACCGCGTGATCGAGAAGATGCTGTCAGAACCGCCTGCGTAAGCGGGTGGCGTGGACTTTCACAATCAAAGACTCTATGAGCCAGCATCTAACATTAGCCGACGACTGCTACTGCCGAGGGCTTGCCGCCCGCTTACGCAGTCGGTTCTGACAAGATATGAACGCAGTTTTCCCTATTCAAGATAACGAGATCATCTCGTACGACCCGGCGACGGGGGGCGAGGTTGGTCGAGTTGCGGTAACCTCGCCCGAAGCCGTCGCGCGGGCAGTTGGCGACGGGCGAGCCGCCTTTGCGACGTGGAAGAGAACATCGTTCGCTGAGCGCTCTCGTTTGATAATGGCGGCGCGCGCGGTTTTGATAGCCGAGATGGATGAGATCGCTCTTCTGATCTCACGCGAATCGGGCAAGCCGGTGGCCGAGGCGTTTTCGATGGAGATCGCTCCGGTGCTCGATCTGATGCAGTACTTTGCCCGTAACACCGAAAAGATGCTGCGGCCCGCGAAGATCGGCATTGGCATCTATGGCCTGATGGGGCGTTCGTCGCGGATCGTCTATCATCCGCTCGGTGTCGTCGGCATCATTCCCGCGTGGAACTATCCGTTTTCGATCCCGCTCGGCGAGGTGACGATGGCCTTAATGGCGGGGAACACGGTCGTTATCAAGCCGTCCGAACTAACGCCAATGATCGGCCTAAAGATCGGCGAGATCTTTCAGAAAGCAGTGGAACAGACCGCCGGGTCTGTTCATCACCGCGACTTGGTGCAGATCGTAAGCGGCGACGGCTCAACCGGAGCAGCACTTGTCGAGGCTGTGCCGGACAAGATAATGTTCACCGGTTCGGTCGCGACAGGAAAGAAAATAGCTGCTGCCGCGGCACAAGACCTCACCTCCGTCGTCCTCGAGCTCGGCGGCAAAGATCCGATGATCGTTTTCGCCGATGCGAATTTAGAACTCGCCGCCGGGGCCGCCGTCTGGGGAGCTTTCTGCAACGCAGGGCAGTCGTGCTCGTCGGTCGAGCGGCTTTATGTTCAGGAAGGTGCCGCTGAAGAATTGACGCGCAAGATCGTCGAAAAAACAAGGAAGCTAAAGGTCGGCAAAGGCGATCAGCCGGACGTCTCGATCGGCGCTATGTCATCCGAGCGGCAAGTACGGATCGTCGAAGATCACGTTCAGCAGTTTGTTGCCGACGGGGCCAAGATAGAAACGGGCGGCGGAAGGAGCGCGGACACTCCTGTCCGCATCGGTGTCGCTTCGACACCGAAAAGTGCTCTCGCCGGAGGAACCGGCGATGCGGACAAGAGTCTCCGCTCTCCGCTTTTTTACGAACCAACTGTCATCACGGGCGTGACCAATGACATGCGGGCAATGCGGGAAGAGACATTCGGCCCGACCTTGCCGATCGCTACTTTCAAAACAGAAGAAGAAGCGGTACGCCTCGCCAACGACAGCGAATTCGGCCTGACTGCAAGTGTTTGGACAAATGATTATGCAAAAGGAAGGCGCGTCGCCGAGCAGATCGAGGCCGGTTCGGTATGCATCAACGAGGTTCTCTACACCCACGGCATCGGCCAAACGCCGTGGGGCGGCTTCAAAAACTCAGGCCGAGGCCGCACACACGGCCGCGAGGGCATGATGGAGCTCGTCCAGCCGCAGCACATCCATACCAACCGCCTCGCGCTCATGCCAGACGCGTGGTGGATGCCGTACTCGGCGAACGCAATGGCAACCTTCCGCAAGATGGCTACAACATTCGCCACGGGCTCGCTCTTGAAGACAGCAGGGCTGTTGCCGCAGATGTTGAAACGCATCGGCGAGCTTCGACGCAAATAGAGTGTGAGTGATCTTATTCTGGGCTAGATGGCCTTGTCCGCCTCAGGTACCACGGTGATCGCTTCGGCTGCGACCTCTGGCCGATAGGTCTTGATCCAGAGAAGGTGAACGGTGACGCCGACCGCGACGGCCAATAGCATCAGCGTCGGCCAAAAGCTCGCCGCAAGCAGCCAGATGCTGACGCCGATCGAGATCCAGAGCATCGTGATCGTGCTGATCTTTTGTCTGACCGAGATACCATTGCCTGACCTGTAGCTCGAAATATACTTGCCGAGAAATCGGTTGTTCACCAGCCAATCGTGGAATCGTTCGGAGCTTCGCGAATAGCAATATGCCGCGAGAAGAAGGAAAACCGTGGTTGGCATTAGCGGAAGGAAAATGCCCAATACGCCGAGGCCAACACAAACCGTACCGAAAAAAATTAGTAATGCTTTACGAACGTCCATTGTGCGATCAAATGACAGTTTAATACTGCCACCTGCGTCGTGTCCAACCGATCTGCGTTGTAGAATAGGACTATGACCACACGCATGCCAGCCATTTTTTTCGGTCATGGAAATCCGATGAACGCGCTGTCAGATAACGAATATACGCGCTCGTGGGCGGCGATCGGACTATCGATACCGAGGCCGAAAGCGATCCTGTGCGTTTCGGCCCATTGGTACGTGCCAGCAGTTGGTGTGACCGCGATGCAGCGGCCGCGCACTATTCATGATTTTGGCGGATTTCCCAAGGAGCTGTTTGAATTTCAATATCCCGCACCGGGTTCGCCGGAACTCGCGGGCCGCGTCAACGAACTCCTCGGTGGCGACGCCATTTTGGACACAACGCGCTGGGGTCTCGATCACGGGACGTGGTCAGTGCTTTGTCATGTATTTCCCGACGCAGATATTCCCATCGTTCAGCTCTCGATCGCCGAGACAAAACCCTCGGAATGGCATTACGAGTTTGCCCAAAGGCTTGCACCGCTTCGATACGAAGGCGTCCTTGTCGTCGGAAGCGGCAATCTGGTCCACAATCTTCATACATACGCATGGGGAAAACAGGATGTCGAACCGTTTGACTGGGCAGTCCGGTTTGAAGAAACGGCGCGTGATCTGATCATTAGCGGCGATCACACGCCGCTCGCTAATTACGAACGCATGGGTAAGGATGCTCTGCTTTCCGCTCCGACACCGGATCATTTTTTACCGCTGCTGTATGTTTTAGGAGTTCGGCGCGAAGGTGACGAGGTTTCGTTTCCAATAGGAGGCTTTGACGGCGGGTCGATATCAATGACCTCGATCCGGATAGGTTAGGTTGTGCGATGGACAAAATCGAGAATAATAAGCAGACGGTGACGGCCTTTTACGATCTGATGTTTAATCAGGCCCGGCCGCGAGAAGCGATCGAGCTGTACGCCGGTGACGTTTATGTTCAGCACAATCCGGTCGTCGGCGATGGCAAGGAAGCATTTATCGAATACTTCGAGCGTATGCACCGGGAATATCCGGTCAAGCATGTGGAATTCAGAAAGGTCATTGCGGAAGAGGATCTTGTCGTTCTTCACTGCTACCAAAACTGGGAGGGCTCGGGCGAATGGGCAGGAATCGATATTTTTCGTCTCGACGCTAAAGGTAAGATCGTCGAGCATTGGGATGTGCTGCAAGAGATCCCGGCCGCCGCGGAGAATTCCAACACAATGTTTTGACCGCCACGATCTCGTTCAAACACGCGGCCCCGAAGATTTAGATGGTAAATACTGTGCATCCATTTATCCCGCTCGATTTCAAGGAGCTGCCGGCGGACGTTCAATTAAAGAGGGCGGGCGATTTTTTCGAGCTATTGAACCGTCGCCGGACGGTACGCGAATATTCGGACCGAGACGTGCCGTTCGAGTTGATCGAAAGGGCAATCGCAACGGCCGGAACGGCTCCTTCCGGGGCGAACATGCAGCCCTGGCGGTTTGTCGTAGTTCGTGATCCTGAGATCAAAAAGAAGATCCGTGAGGCTGCTGAGAAGGAAGAGTACGAGAGCTATTCCAATAGGATGAGCAAGAAATGGCTACGTCGACTCGCCGTTCTCGGCACCGACGAGCACAAACCGTTTCTCGAAGTCGCTCCATATTTGATCGTCGTTTTTCGGATCACCCAGGTCGAAGAAAACGGCGAGGCCGAGCCGACATATTACTCTCAAGAATCGGTCGGCATAGCCGTCGGCATGCTGCTCGCTGCCCTGCATAATATGGGCTTAGCCACGCTAACGCATACGCCGAGCCCGATGAAGTTTCTTCAGGAAATACTCGGCCGGCCAAAAAATGAGGTGCCATTTGTCCTAATTCCCGTCGGCTTCCCGGCCGATAATGCGAACGTGCCTGATATCGCGCGCAAGCCAATCGAAGAAATAATGCAGGCCGTTTGATCTCCGCGTAGTTGCCGAGTTCGCTAGGACGAATACCTTCGCAAGAACTCACTTTATTTCCACGTCTATCGCCTCAAAAACCTTTTTCCCAAGGTTGCGAATAACATGGGTAGTTCCTGATGCCTGCCACACGAATTCGCCGGCCTTTGGCTCGATGACGCTCGGGGTGCCGGTCGGGCCGCTTAATTCGAGCTTGCCGTCGTAGAGAATTATGCCAAGCCCATTCCATGGATGTGTATGCGGCTTTGAAGACTCGCCTGGTTTGAGAACGAGCCGGCTCACTCTGACACGGTCATTGTCGATCAAAACTACATGACGATCGGTAAGCGGCGGCGAGACGGCGAGCGGTGCCGCCTTTATTACTGGAAGTATCTCGATGAAGATGTTCCGGAAATCATACTTACTCGTCGCCACAACTTGATGCGACATCGGCGAAGGCCTGGCCCCAAATCTGGCCTCGCCATATATGATCTCGGTAACGACGTCCGTCCCGGCAGCATACTTTTCGGTCACGTTGGAATTGCTGAGGCGAATACTGAGGCCGTCGTAGAGGTGTGTGTGAAATAGTGACGACTTGCCCGCTGGTATGAGCACGTCGAATAACCGGACAAATTCGTTCTCGAACTTGAGCCGATGCATCGGCTCCTTTTCGATCGGCACCGCCTTTTGAGCATTAACTGCGAACCATGCGCTACCGACGTAAAGCGCAAGGAGAAGGCCCTTATATCGAAGTTTCCTCATTTGATTGATTGATTGGTCGAACCCGTAAACCAAATATAGATGGCCCTATAACTTTCTGCAACTGATCTCCGCTATGACCGGGCTGTGATCACTCGGCCTTTCGAGCCCGCGGGGGGACCGGTCGATCCAGCAATCGAGACAGCTTTCGGCGACCGGCGGAGACGCCCAGATATGATCGATGCGCATACCGCGATTCTTTTCAAAGTCATTATGAAAATGGCTCCACCAGGAGTATTCGCCGGGTTCGTCATTGAACTGGCGAAAGAGATCGACAAACCCCCACTTCTTGATGTTTAGCAAAGCCTCGCGTTCAGGCTTTGAAAAATGCGTCTTGTCCTGCTGCTGTCGCGGGTTCCACACGTCCATCTCGTGCGGTGCGACGTTTAGATCGCCGCAGAGGATGACGTTCGCGTCGGTCGCAAATCTTTCGTCGAAATATTTTCTCAGCCGCGACATCCACGCGAGTTTGAAAGCAAATTTATCACTTCCAACCTTCGTCCCGTGCGGGACATAGACGTTTACCAGCGTCACACCGCCAACCGTTGCGGCGATAAACCTGCACGCGAGATCGTTGTCATCACCGGGCAGGCTCAACTCGATACTCTCCAGCGGCAAACGTGAGAGGATCGCAATACCGTTGTAAGATTTCTCGCCTGTGAACGCGACGTGCTCGAAGCCAGCAGCTCTTAGTCGCTGCGACGGAAACTTCGGGTCAATACATTTCGTCTCCTGCAGGCACAGAATATCCGGCTTATTCGCAGCACTCCACTCGATCACCTGCGTGAGCCTTGAGTTTAGGCCGTTGATGTTCCAGGTCGCGATCTTCACCGTGATCGCTTAAGTTCCGCGAGTTTGGCATAGCCTTGTTTGAGTAATTGGATGTGGGTGTCAAGCTGCTGTTTCGCCCCAGCTCCCTGCCCGGCAAAAGAGCCAGGATATAAGTACAAAGTCTGCCTCAAAGCATCTTTGTCATCTCGATATGAATAAAACCGGACATAATAGTCGTCCGAGTATCTAAAATGTAACTCAACGCCTTCGTTAGCTTCGGCGGCTTTCATAAGCTCGACAAAAGTTTCCAAATCGCCAATAAGCGAAGGTATCTTTTCAAAGTCGATAGAAAAGCTGTCCTGATGAAAGGTATAAACCTTCAAACTAGGTGTATTCTCTCGATGCGAAACCCGAGCGAACGTGCGCAGTTTTGAATCTCCTATCGCGTATTTATTAGAGATCACGACTTTGCCGGGCGTTTTAAGCAGCGTTTCGTATCTGCTAGCCGGCGGCTGGGGTTGCTTGACTTCAACGGGGCCACTGACTGGAACGGGGCCGCTGAGTGTTACTGTCTCCTGTGCGAATGATCCTGTCGTAAAAAAAGCAATTGTCAGAAAAGAACCAAAAAGAATATTTCTAGGCATTTCTTATCCTCCAGAGTTATTAACGATTCGCCCGACAATGTCGCCCGTCTTGATCGAACCGCCTTGGATCACTTTAGCATTGATCCCACGTAGATGATGCTGTCGCCCAAAATCTGAATTAGCAAATTTCATCGCGTCGATACCAAAGCGTTCGACGAATTTTTTGCAGCCGAGATGCGGTATGGTAGTAACCTCGATCACGGCCCCGCCGATCGCCAATTGCGTTCCGGGCGGCACATTCTCTTCGCTGAGATCGAGATCGACAAAGAGTTGGTCGCCGGCCAGCGGGACGCGTTCGCGCTTTCCCGCTATGAGGAGAGCGAATCGATAATTCATTACGTTGAGCTGCATCTCCGGATGGCCAAGACCGTTATCCATTCGCGAGCTTCCACGCGTCAGCCAGTTGTCACCGACGAGGCCGTTGTCGATGTCCAATACACCGCTCTTGATCACCTCACGTTTGTTAATGGCGGGCCGCCGGACTATCATCTCAAGCACGCCGCCGTCTTTTGGCGAGGCGAGAACGTCAACCAGCGAGCTGTTTATCTCGTCTGTGGTCAGATGTTTGTCGAATAGAAGGCCATCCATTGTCTTAAGCAAACTCAGCAATTACCGGCGCATGATCGCTCGGCAAATTTAGATATCGCGGCGATTTGTCGATCACACAGGAAGTGCATTTCGCGGTGAGAGTCGGCGTTGTCCAAATGTGGTCGATGCGAAGGCCCTGGTTTTTTTGCCATGAGCCGGCACGGTAATCCCACCAGGAAAATTCCTGAACATTGCCGTTCTTTTCGCGAAAAAGATCGCTGAATCCAAATTGTTTGACGTAGTGCAACGCGGAGCGTTCCTGCTTTGTAAAATGCAGCTTGCCTTCGTACGCAGCCGCATTCCACACGTCCTCGGCCTCCATGCCAACGTTGAAATCGCCGCACAGAAGCACGTCTTCGCCCGCGTCGCACGTCGTGTCAAAATACCGCCTCAAACGCTGAACCCAGTCGAGCTTGAATTCGAATTTGTCCGAGCCTATTGCCGAGCCATTTGGAACGTACGTGTTGACGATGCGAATGCCGCCTGCGGTCGCCGCGATCATACGCTTCGGGGCGTCGTCATCGTCGTCAGGGAAGTTTCGCTGCACGTCCGTGATCGGATATTTCGAGATGATCGCGACCCCGTTGTAGGCTTTCTCGCCGGTGAACGCGGCCTCGTAGCCTGCCGCCTGTAGTTCCAACAAGGGAAACCCGTCATCGACCGTCTTCGTCTCCTGTACGCACAGAATATCCGGCTGTGCGTCAGCCAGCCAACCCATCAGCTGCGGCATTCGGACATTGATCGAATTGACGTTCCAGGTGGCGATCTTCATTGAATAGATTTCAACATACGAGGTGAGCGAAGCGCAAAAAAAGAAAAGGTTTTAGAATTTCCGTTGGCTTTAGCCAGCGGTATCGGGGCCGACGGCAATCCAAAAGCCAGGAACTATTTCACAACATTCAAAAAGAAGGAGCTTCACGAAAATTCGCGAAGCTCCATTCCAAGTTACTCCTGCATGCTTACGGCTTGATCACATAATCCGGCCAGCACGAGGTCGGATTGTAGTACATCTCGAGGAAGCGCATCGCCTCTTCGTTAAATGCAGCTCCCGCGGGGCGGCCGCCCGATTCCGGATTCAGGATCTTGCCGATCTGATCGCGCACACTTTCGAGATGAGCACGCGTTGCTTTATCCGAGGATCTCGCAATAGCGCCACTGGCGGCAGCACTGATCGCACGAAGTTCGGCACGATAGAACGCCCGCTCGTCACCGCTCGTAACAAACAACGCACCCAATCCGGCGGGCAGCCCTTGCGGAGCAGCAGCTGGCGCGGCGTTTAGTTTGTTATTTGCGATGTCGAGATAAGAGCGCTGCAGATTGCGACGATACGCATCAACAGTCACCTTTGGACCATTCAATTCCTTCCAAACGCTCCCGCGAACGTCGGCCAAAAAGTCAGCCGGATGATACGCAGCGTCACCGTCGAGAGTACTCTGCTCCACAAGCCGCGCAAAACGGGCGCTCGAGAGCAGATTGTTAAGCACGCTATTCTGTGAGTTTCGGATGCGGTTAAGGGCGCCGATCGGCTCGATCTTACGCAGAATGTCCTTGTCGATCTGCCAGGTCGGTGACGCAAAAGCGTTGTCGCTTAGGAACTTCACCGCTTCAGCCTGTTTGGCCTTTGGTATAAGGATAAACCTCGGACCAGGCTGCCCGATGTGTCTTTGCTGTGTGTTGTAACCGCCGACGATCGCCGCGACATGGTTCATTTCCAGTGTCCATTGTCCGAGTACGCGGCCATAGATCTCGGCCATATCGTCGTAAGTATCGCCGTTCTGCGTCGTGGTTGCCGGGCCGATAAGCTTGGCTACACGCTGCAGATTCTTGAGGCCGAGCGTACTGGATTTCACGGCATCGGCGTCTCCAACAGCCTCGGTAAGTTCGCCCGGATCGCTGCCCGCCGAGCCATCGGTCGAGAAACGCAGCCACGGCGAAGCATCCTGTGCCTTAGCCCATTCATTCAGTGTGTTCTTCTCGGCATCAGATGTTCTGGCACCAGGAATTGGTTTGTAGCCCCACATCGTGGCCCATTTATCATATGGGCCGATGTTTGGGATCAGGTCTTCGAGAGCGATGCCGTCTTCTGGCTGGGCCACGTAGTTAAATCGTGAGTAGTCCATCAGCGTCGGCGTGTGGCCCATTGTCTTGACCCATTCTTTGTCGCGGACCTTAGCCTGATCGTAGGTCGAGCTGGCCTTCATATTGTGCTGAAAACCAAGCGTATGGCCGACCTCGTGAGCTACGACGTACTCGACGAGGCGTCCCATCAGGTCGTCCGGCATCGGGAATCTCTGAGCACGGCTATCGAGAGCTCCGACCTGCGAGAAATACCACGACCGCTGTAAATTCATGATGTTGTGATACATCTGGATGTCCGATTCGAGGATCTCGCCGGTACGCGGGTCGTTGATGTGCGGGCCCGAAGCGTTCTCGATGGTCGAGGGCAGCCAGCGGATGACCGAGTAGCGTGCATCCTCCGGATCGAAGTTCGGGTCTTCGGCTTTCGTGGGCTGGCGTTTGGAGATGATCGCATTCTTAAAGCCCGCAGCTTCGAATGCCCTTTGCCAGGCTTCGACGCCTCGGATCGTGTACGGAACGAGCCATGCCGGCGTAGCGCGATCGACATAGTACACGATCGGCTTGACTGGCTCGGAAAGCTCGGCGTTAGGATCTTTCTTCTCGAGACGCCATTTGGTGATATAACGGCGTTCCTGTGCACGGTGCTCAGGGCGTCCGTAATCCATGTTCGCGACCGAAAAATATCCAACCCGTTCGTCAAAGAGCCGCGGCATCATCGGATTCTCGGGCAGCTTGACCATGCTGTGGTGCAAGACGATGGTCGCGCTTCCAGGAGGCATTCCAGCGGCTGCCGCACCGCCGCCGCCGCCGCCGGGAGCTCCGGCCGGGGCCGCGGCACGCGTATAGGTCATCGATGAGCGTGCCTCAATATTCGTCGGGAACGCCGAAATACGTTCAATATACGAACGCGCCGCGTCAAGAGCCGTCGCACTCAATCGCTGTCGCGCACTAAACTCAAACACATCCGTGCTGAAAAGGCGGGTTACCTCGATCACCGCCGATTCGTTCGGCCCCCAAGCCGCCACCGGAAAGGCCATGATGATCGAATCGCTATTTGCGTTCTGGACAGCCTCTGCTATCGGCAGCCGCGGATCGGCAACAACGCTGTAGTTAACATTTCGCAGGAATATGCGATTCTCGTTTCGCTCCCAACGGACCACGCGACGGCCCAACGCCTGTCCGCCATAGCCGACACCAAGCGTCGTTTTGGCGATCTGTGAGACCCAGACAAATTCTTTATCAAGCTCTGCTTTCGGGATCTCGTAATAGTATTTGTCCTTGATCTGATGGACTTTGAAAATACCTTCTTTTGTTTTGGCATCTTTAGTGATGACCTTGTCGTATGGTTGCGGGTCGGTGGACGGCCCTGCCGGACGTTGCGGTCCGCCTGTGGCTCCACCGGCTGGCGGTTCGGGTGTCGGGTCCTGAGCAAATGCTACCGGCACTAAAGCCAGCACGCATATGCCAAAAAGAATCTTGAATGCGATCCCTCTCATCAATATGTTCCTCCTAAAACTTAGATCGGTAAGCAAACTGACCCGCGAAGAGATCGCAGATCGGCAAGCCACCGTATTTACTAGCGAATGAAGACGGAATGATAGTTATAGCATTCTACGTAATGGGGCGCAATAAGGTTTCAGGCAATTGCCAAAAGCGAGCGCGTAAGCAAGGGCGAAACATCCAGGGTTGATTCTATCGTTCTTGCTTACGCGCGCGCCTTGGGCAAACTTGCCGAGTTTCGCTCCCAAAAAACGCCGTCCTCGAAACCCTGGATCGACTTGTCGCGTTTCGCCATTTCGAGCCGCTTTGCCGCCAGCAGGCAATAATTTTCATCCGCCTCGATCGCGACGAATCTTCGTCCCAACTTTTTGGCTACAACCGCGGTTGTTCCGCTGCCGGCGAATGGATCGAGAATAAGATCGCCCTTGTTTGTGCTTGCGAGGATGATCTTTGCCAGCAGCTTTTCCGGTTTTTGTGTCGGATGCTCTGTGTTCTCCGGCATCGACCAAAATGGCACGCTTAGGTCCGTCCAGATATTTGACGGATGCGTATCGCGAAAATTACCATCCGCCGTCTCGTCCCAATCTTTTGGCTGCCCGTTGTGTTTATACGGAGCGAGCACGCGGCGACGCTGCTTTACGCTATCTAGATTAAAGGTGTATTTGTCTGAAACCGTGAAGAACCAGATATCCTCAGCAGAATTCTTCCAATTTGCCTTAGCACCGCGGCCCTTTTCGCGTTCCCACGTTATGCGGTTTCGCAGAGTGAAATACTTTGACCCGACCCGCTGTATCGCCCCGCTCGAACGCCAATCACCGCAAATGTAAACCGACGCCGTCGGCTTTAGAAGCGGAAGACAAAGCGAGATCCAGGAGTCGAGCCATGCCTCGTAATCCTCTGGTGAGGTCTCGCGAAATCTCTCCGTCCCAAAATCTTTGTTTAGATTGTATGGCGGATCGGCGAATAACAGGTCGAACCTTTCAATTCCCAAGCCAGGCAGTGTCCTGAAGGCATCTGCGCAGACTATCGGATCAACGCTTGCCGCATCTACCTTTGATCCTCGTACAATTTCTTTGCGCAAGCGAGCGATGTCGCCCGGGTCGAGCTCGATCGTCCGGTTGTTCGCCGCCTTCGATTTCTTTGGGTCAGGATCAGCCATCTCTCCAATGCCAGACGATAGCATTTTCTGCGAAGCGTGACGATTCGTGTTCCTTAATGTTAATTCGTGCCTTGTCTCTCACCGCCACATGAGAAAAGCCACGAATCAGCACAAAGACACAAATAGACACCCAGCCCGAACTTGTTCCGGCAAATTTGACCTCATATCGTCAATAAAAATATGTTGCATAAATAAGACAAATCTGCTATGCTTGACATCCGTTCAAAAAATCGGCTACCTGCTCAAGAAGCGGCAGAAAGTTTTTTGAAAATTAATAAAATGAGGGCAAGTTGTCGCCGTAAACCTAAGCTTATCAATGATTTGAGTGTCCAACGGTACCTTGGGACAGTGTTGGGACACTGGCCGATCGTGAAAAGTGGGGTTAAGTGTCATGTTAGCAACATTTACAGCCAGTTTTTGTGTAAGACAACTGTAAGACAGACGAGAAGCGACGGTGATCAACCGCCCGCGTGGAGATTCGACATGAAGAGAGAAACGATAACAATTTCGGTGGGACCTGAGATGAAGAAGTACATCCTGAGGCGGGCTTCGGCCGAGTTCAACTCTGTAAGCCAGTACATCAGGAAGCTAGTCCGCTCAGATAATTACTTTCAGAGAGAGGTGACGAAGGCACGAAACATAGCTGCCGGGAAGGTTTCCCGAGCGCCCATTCCTTGGGGCAACGCGCCGTCCAGGCGTCCTTGACCCTAAAAAAGGGCGCGTGATACTCTTATATCTTTTGAGAACAGGGCGGCTTTTTGCTCGGTTCGCACCGTGACAAACGGCTCAAACAAGACTATGCATTTGCTGGCATTTGCCGACACAATTCAGCTATTTCCGGACGGCACGCTTTTTATCCACGTCGCGCTTATTTTAGTGATGATCTGGGTTTTAAATCGCACGCTTTATCGCCCGATAAATAAGATCATCGAGTCTCGCGAGAAGAATAAAGGCGGGCATTCGAGCGAGGCCGTAGGGCTTTTGAAGGAAGTCGATGAAAAGGAATCTCGTTATACCAAAGAGATGCTCGATACGCGATCTCGTGGGTACGAGTTGATCGAAAAGGAGCAGAAAAAGGCCGTTGCCGCACGCGAGCAAAAGCTCGCCGATGCGAAAGCGGAAGTTGCTGAGAAATTCGATTCAGGCAAGGCCGAGCTTGAAAAGCAGGCGGCAGATGCAACAGCGGCCATTCGCACCGATGCCGAAAAGCTCGCCGATCGGATCGCGGCGAATATCCTGAAGGGCTAAGTTTTTATGTTTGCGTTTCTAAATAATTTTGTCCTTCTCCTTGCCGGCTCGGGCGGCGGCGAGAGCGGATTTACGCATTTTTACAACGAGTGGTTGAATATTCCGGGTTTCGAGGCGTGGAAATTCGTCAATCTTGCGATCTTCATCGCCTTGATGATCTACGTTGCGAAGAAACCGTTGACCGAGGCGTTTAAGGCAAAACGCGAAGAGATCCGCAGCGAGCTGATCAAAGCCGAAGCGGAAAAGAAGGCCGCGTTGGCCAAATTGACGACTGCCGAGGCAAAGCTTGCCCAGCTCGAAACCGAGAAGGCGGCAATTTTGACCAAAGCGAAAGAAGAAGCAGCGTTTGAAAAGAAACGTCTCGCCGATCAGACAAAGCTTGAGATCGAGCGGCTCCGTCAGCAGATCGAGTCTGACCTCGAACGGCTCTCAAAACAATCGCATGCCGGCTTGAGGCGATTTTCGGCCGAAGAGAGCATTCGCCTTGCGGAAGAAAAACTCAGGGCACAGATCGATGGCGACAAAGACGCACGCCTCGTCAAAGCCAGCATTCAAGAGATCGGAGGGCTTAACTAAATGAGTACCGAAACAATCGCCCGACGATATTCTGCCGCACTCGCCGATGCCGTTCTGGCTTCAGGCCAGACCGAGGTCGTCAAAGCCGAGCTTGAGACTCTGGGCAAACTTTTCGCTCAAAGCACCGACCTTCAAACCGTTTTTGGCAATCCGTCGATCGCGCATGCCAGCAAGGAAAAGGTTCTTGACGGATTGATCGCAAAAGCTCAGCCCTCAAAGACAACAGCAAATTTCCTAAAGGTTTTGCTCCAGAATGGCCGCCTCGCAGAACTTGGCGACATCAATGAGAGGTTTGTGACAGTTTTGGAGGAACGCAGCGGCCGGGTAACGGCCGAGATCGTTTCGGCCCGCGAACTTCCGGAAGCTGAAAGGTCAGAGTTTGAGAAGAATCTTCAAAAACTTACGGGAAAACAGGTCAGCGTAAATTACGCGATTGACAAAGAAATTATTGGCGGAGTCGTGACCCGGATCGGTTCGACCGTCTATGACGGCTCGGTTAAAACGAAATTGGAAAATCTGCGAGAGCAGTTAGTTAACGGATAAAACGGTTTTCGGTCTTTGGTCTTCGGCTTTCGAAAACCAAAAACCCAAGACCTAAGACCAAAAGAATATGGAAGCTATTAAAGCAAACGAGATCAACGAAATTATTCGTGCACAGATCGAGAATTTTGACGCGTCGATGACGGTCAATGAAGTTGGCACCGTCATCAAGGTCGGCGACGGTATCGCTGAGATCTATGGCCTGGAAAAGGTCATGGCCGGTGAGCTGTTGGAATTCCCGTACGGCGTACGCGGCCTCGCTTTGAACCTCGAGGAAGACAAGGTCGGCTGCGTGCTCTTTGGCGATTTCCAGAAGATCAAAGAGGGCGACGAAGCGAAGCGGACCAAGCGAATTATGTCGGTGCCGGTTGGCGACGCGATGATCGGCCGGGTGGTCGACGCTCTTGGAAATCCGATCGACGGAAAGGGCGAGATCGTCACCGAGACGTACAATCCGGTGGAGAAGATCGCACCAGGAATCATCGATCGTCAGCCGGTGAAAGAACCGTTACAGACGGGCCTCAAAGCTATCGATTCGATGGTGCCGATCGGCCGCGGCCAGCGTGAGCTGATCATCGGCGACCGCCAGACGGGCAAAACCGCCGTCGCGATCGACACGATCATCAACCAGAAAGGCAAGGATGTTATCTGCGTCTACGTAGCTATTGGGCAGAAGGCTTCGACGGTTGCACAGGTTCGACAGAAGCTCGAAGAATTTGGTGCGATGGACTACACGATCATCGTTAACGCTTCGGCTTCGGATCCTGCTGCCATGCAGTTCCTGGCCCCGTATTCGGGATGCGCGATGGGCGAATACTTTCGCGACAATGGCCGCCATGCTTTGACGATCTATGACGACCTATCGAAGCAGGCCGCTGCGTACCGCGAAATTTCGCTCCTTCTCAGACGTCCTCCGGGCCGCGAAGCTTATCCCGGCGATGTTTTTTATCTCCACTCACGCCTGCTCGAACGTGCCGCAAAGATGTCGGACAAACAGGGCGGCGGTTCGCTTACCTCGTTGCCGATCATCGAAACACAGGCCGGCGATATCTCTGCGTATATTCCGACCAACGTGATCTCGATCACGGACGGACAGATCTTCCTCGAGTCGGATCTCTTCAACTCGGGTGTGCGACCTGCTATCAACGTCGGCAACTCAGTTTCGCGTGTGGGCGGCTCGGCACAGATCAAGGCGATGAAGCAGGTCGCAGGAACCTTGCGTATCGACCTTGCTCAGTACCGCGAACTCGCAGCATTTGCTCAGTTTGGTTCGGATCTCGACAAATCGACCCAAGCACAACTCGAACGCGGCAAACGCCTCACCGAGATCCTCAAACAGCCGCAATATAAGCCGATGGACGTTCTCGAACAGGTACTTATCATCTGGACGGTGACCAACGGCATGGCGGACGATGTCGAGGTCACGGACCTGAAACGGTTTGAAGAGGAATTGACGACCTTCGCCGAAGAATCGCATCCGGGCGTGCTGAATACGCTTCGGGAAAAGAGATCGATCGACGACGATCTTAAGGCAGCGATGAAAGAAGCGGTCGAGGATTTCAAAGCGACGCGTTGGGAAACGGCCGGAGCGGCGACCGCGTAAGAATATGGCAAGCTTGCTAGACATGCGCCGGCGCATTAAGTCGGTCAAGAATACACAGCAGATCACCAAGGCGATGAAGATGGTCGCTGCGGCGAAACTCAAACGCGCGACTGATCGTGTGACGGCCTCGCGCCCGTTTGCGGGCAAGATGAGCGAGGTGCTGGGCGGTTTGAGCGGCAAGGTCGCAGGCGAATTCTCGCATCCGCTGCTCGACGCTCGTGGTGATGAGAAATATCTCATTGTTCTCATCAGCGCCGACAAAGGCTTGGCAGGTGCGTTTAACGCAAATGTGATCAAGGCCACGCAGGCGTTTTTGAAAGAAAACAGTGATAAATCCGCGTCGATGGTCGCTGTCGGCCGCAAGGGCCGCGACTTTTTCAAACGCCGCGAGATCGAGCTGCTCGACGAATACATCGGCCTCACCGGCAGCGGCCAGGTCGTCCATGCCGACGCCGTCGAGATCGCCAACAAGCTAATCACGACCTTTACCGAGGACGAGACGATCGACAAGGTATTTGTTGTGTTTACCGAGTTTAAGACCGTGCTGTCGCAAAAACCAGTGATCCAGCAGCTTCTCCCGATCCCAAAGACCATAGTTGAGGAAGGCGAGACCGCCGCCGCAGGCTCTGATGCCGAGTATATATACGAGCAACCGGCCGCCGAAATCTTTGGCAAATTATTGCCAAAGCAGGTCGAGATCCAGATCTACAAGGGGATGCTCGAGTCGGTCGCGTCCGAGCAAGGCTCGCGAATGACGGCAATGGACTCTGCTTCGAAGAACGCCGGGGAGCTAATTGATTCGTTAACCTTAAATATGAATCGGATCCGGCAAGCGGCAATTACCAAGGAGATCATTGAAGTTGTTTCCGGAGCCGCCGCGGCGTAATTACGGCAATTGTTTGCGGCCGGCATCGACAATTCCGGCCGTTTCTCTTTTTGGTTACTTTCGGGTTGTTTGAAAATCAATAGTGGTGTAGCATACCTTCGATCTAATCAATAAGCAGACGTGTTTCGGTTTGCTTTTAGAATCTTAGCTTTACCATCAAAACTTGGAGGATACTATGGGAATCTTGAGTATTTTGGGCGTAGTTTTGTTTTTAGTTGGCTGGATCTGGTTAATGGTCGTTGCTTATAAAGCCGCTGGAGCCTTGTGGGCAGTCTTGATCTTTTTCTTCTCGCTCCTTGCGGGCCTCATCTTTTGCATCATGCACAAGACTGGCTGGATGCAGTGGGCAATCATGGTAGTCGGGTGGTTGATCATCATCTTTGGCGGCGGAATGGCCGCGATGAGCGCGATGCAATAGGGCTCGGTGCTGAATTCAGATTTTACAAATTGGCGCGGACGTCTTTGGGCGTACGCGCCACTTTTGATTTGGATAGGCGTCATCTTCTTTCTTTCGAGTCCTGACGCCTCGATGGCGGAGACGTCGAGATTTATCGGGCCACTTTTGCGTTATCTCTTTCCTGACATTGCACCGGAAACACTCGTATTGGTCCACAAAGGCGTACGCAAATCGGCACATATTGTGGAGTACGCTATCCTCGCCTTTCTCGCAGTTAGAGCCTTATCCATTTCGGCCGGTTCTGCCTTATGCGGATGGCGGTATGTTATACCTTTAAGTTTGGTAGCACTGATCGCCTCGCTTGACGAATATAACCAAAGCCTCGATGTCAGGCGCACTGGTACGTTTGACGACACTTTGCTCGACATCGCCAGCGGTTCTGCAATGCTCGCATTCTTGTGGATGATAAAGCGGCCGAGGATAAAAACGCCCGAACCGAACCTCGATGCCGGATATCAAGACCGCCGATGACCGAAATACTTCCAATTCCCGCAACTTTGTGCCATATTTTATCGTTAGGAGAATAGGTAAGGAGAACTGAGTAATGAGTATTATTGACAGGATCAAGAGCGAGGCATTGAACCAGTTTATTGAGGTCATCGAGTGGCTGGATAACACGGGCGACACTATGGTCTATCGCTTTCCGGTCGCAGGACAAGAGATCAAAAACGGCGCGCAGTTGATCGTTCGTGAATCGCAGTCGGCGGTTTTTGTCTTTGAGGGACAAGTTGCGGACGTTTTCACGCCGGGCAAATACGAGATCGACGGCGGCAACACACCGATCCTCTCGAAGCTGGGCGCGTGGAAGTACGGTTTTAACTCGCCATTCAAATCCGAGGTCTATTTTGTTAATACTAAACAGTTTACGGACATGAAATGGGGCACGTCGAATCCGATCATGCTCCGCGACGCGGATTTTGGCATCGTCCAGTTGCGTGCTTTTGGTGCGTACAGCTTGCGTGTTGCGGATCCGGGTGGATTTATCAAGGAGATCGCCGGAACGAATGCTCATTTCAGCACAGACGACATCGAAGGCCAGCTCAAGCGTGCGATCGTCACTGAATTCTCCGATGCTCTCGGCGAACTGAAAATACCGGCTCTCGACCTTGCCGCCCAATACAAAGAGATCGGCGAGCAGATCCGCGGCATGATCAATGGTGATTTTGGCAGCTATGGCCTCGAGGTAACCAAGTTTTACGTCGAGAATGTCAGTGTTCCAGAGGAGGTCCAGGCCGCTATCAACAAGCGTGCTTCGATGGGAGCGCTTGGCGACGCACAGACCTATATGCAGTTTCAGGCAGCGGACGCTTTGCGTGATGCGGCACAGAACGAAGGCGGCGGCGCTGGTTTGGGAGCCGGACTCGGCGCCGGCTTTGCCGTCGGTAATCAGATGGCAAACGTTTTTGGCCAGCAAGGCGGTGGTGGTGGTGGAGCGGCCTCAGCGCCAACTGTTCCGTGCCCGAGCTGCAGCAAGCAAAACGCTGTGGGCGTAAAATTCTGCTCCGATTGCGGCGGCAAAATGGAGATCGCTCAGGTGCCATGCGTAAAATGCGGTGCTAATCTTCGCGAAGGAGCAAAATTCTGCTCCGAATGCGGCTCAACACAGGAAAAAGCAAAATGCGCCAACTGCGAATTTGAACTCGCCGCCGGTGCGAAATTCTGCCCCGAGTGCGGTACCAAGACCGAAGCGGCATAAGTAAAAAGGCGTGAAGTAAAAAGGCAAAATAGGATTACGTCCTGTTTTGCCTTTGTACTTTTTACTTAAGCCTTCCCTTTTTACTTTTTACTTTTTACTTTAAACTTGAAAATTATGGCCATTAGCCCTGAACTTCTTGAGATCCTTCGATGTCCGAAATGTAAATCCGAAGTCAAGATCGACGCGGAGGAAACACGTCTAAAATGCGTAAACGCCGAATGCTCTTTGGTTTATCCGATCCGCGACGAGATTCCCGTAATGCTTGTCGACGAAGCAACGGTTGAAAAATAGATGACCGCGCCCGAGATCGATTGGCCAAAGGTAAGGCGCGTTCTCGTCGTCAAACTCCGCTCGATAGGCGACACGGTCCTCTCCACACCTTCACTGATCGCCCTCAGAAGATTTCTTCCAGATGCGCAGATCGACATTCTACTCGAAGATTGGGTCGCTCCCGTGCTCGACGGTTTTGACGCGGCTGATAATGTGATCAGTGTCGGCAAAAGCTCGGCAGACAGGGTCAAAATTGCTTGGAAACTACGAAATCGAAAATACGATGTTGCGATAAACCTACACGGCGGGACGACCGCTACGATGTTCGTCCGAGCAAGCGGCGCCCGGCATCGCGTTGGTTGCTCAGATTATCAATATCGCTTTCTTTATAGTCATTTACTGTCGTCAGCGACTGATTTTTGGAAACAGGAAAAGACACACTCGGCCGAACAACAACTAGCGCTGCTGGGATTTATCGGCGTACCGGTCGATGACCGTCCGAAAAGCCGGCTGAGCGTTACGAGTGATGCTCTGTCGTCGATAGACGCCAAACTAGCAGAATCCGCAATTCATAATCCGCAATCGACGATCGCACTGCTCCATCCGTCAACAGCATTCTTTACAAAGCAGTGGCCGATCGAGAATTTTGCTCGAACGGCCGAGTTTCTGGCCGGAAAGGAACTTCATACTGTCGCGGTGGGCTCGAAAAGCGAAAGCAAAGTTCTAGTCGACCTAAAACGCCTTTCGACTGTTCCAGTGACTACATTTGATGATCTGACGCTTCCTGAGATCACCGCCCTCGCGGGGAAAGCACAAGTTTTCGTCGGCAACGACTCAGGAATCGCCCACATAGCTGCCGCGGTCGGCACACCCTCAGTTGTTGTCTTTGGCTCGTCCAACCGCGACCACTGGCGTCCGTGGACTCACGCAGCGAATGAGATCGTCTTCGAACCATTTTCTTGCCAGCCTTGTCCGGGCTACGAGTGCAAGGAATTCGGCGATTCGCGTTGCATCCGCTACGTCCCTCCAAGCGCCGTGTTTACGGCGCTTGAGCGCGTTTTATCTGCCAGTCGCGGTTGACACAAAATAGCGCAAACACTAGTATTTATAGTTTCGACTATTGTCGGAGACGTGTCTCTATATGTTCGAATCTCTGTCGGATAAGCTCAAGAAATCCTTGCGTAATTTGCGCGGGGTGGGCAAGCTTACGCCGGAGCATGTGGATGCCGCTTTACGCGAGATCCGGATGGCTCTGCTTGAGGCGGACGTCAACTATAAGGTCGCTAAAGATTTTGTCGAAACAGTTCGAGCGAAAGCTGAGGGCGAGGAAGTTTGGAACGGGCTTAAGCCGCACGAACAGGTCATTAAGATCGTCTATGACGAGCTTTCCGAGTTGATGGGCGGTACGTCGTCGCGGCTTGTTTTTACCAAGCAGACGCCGAACGTCGTGATGATCGTCGGTTTGCAGGGTTCGGGTAAAACAACCTCGACCGGTAAGATCTCGCGTTGGCTCGCTGACAATCAGGAGCGAAAGCCCTTGCTCGTTTCTGTCGACGTTTATCGTCCGGCGGCTCGGGAACAGCTTAAGGTTGTCGCAAATGCGGTAAACGTAGCGGTTTACGAGGGTAAAGATTCAAGCGACCCGATGACTATCGTTCGCGGTGCTATGAAGCACGCGACCGAACTCGGCTTTGACACGCTGATGGTCGATACGGCGGGGCGGCTGCATATCGACGACGACCTGATGGTCGAGCTCGAGCAGATCAAGGCCGAGACCAAGCCGGTCGAGGTTTTGTTCGTTGCCGATGCGATGACGGGGCAAGATGCGGTTCGCTCGGCTGAGGTTTTTCACGAGCGTGTCGGCATAACCGGTGTTGTCCTGACCAAGATGGACGGCGACGCACGCGGTGGCGCAGCATTGTCGATCAAGCAGGTTATCGGCCAGCCTGTAAAGTTTGTCGGTGTCGGCGAAAAATACGACGCGATCGAGCCTTTTTACCCCGATCGCATTGCTCAGCGAATACTCGGAATGGGCGATGTCCTGACCCTCATTGAGGAAGTTCAGGGCAAGATCAACGAAGAAGAAGCTCAAGAGCAGTTGCGGAAAATGACGACGAATCAGTTTTCGCTCGAAGATTTTCGCAATCAGCTCGGACAGTTTAAGAAGCTCGGCTCGATGTCAAAATTGATGAAGATGCTACCCGAGCAGATGACCGGCGGCATACAGATCTCGGATGAGCAATCTGCCGTCGTTGATCATCAGATGCAGCGCACGGAGGCGATCATCGGGTCGATGACGCGGCAGGAACGCAATGACCATAAAGTCATCGATGCCAGCCGCAAGACACGCATCGCCGGCGGCAGCGGCTCGACTATCGGCGAAGTTAACCAACTCTTACGGCAGTATGAGCAGATGAAAAAGATGATGGCCCAGATGAATCGCGGTGGTGGTTTGTTTGGCGGCATGGCCCGTAAAATGGCCGGCGGATTGGCTGGCGGCCTTGGCAATATGCTTGGCGGCGGCGGAAATCCTTTGGGAATGCTGGGCAGCGGCTCGGCGATAGATCATGATGATGACGGGTCTGACGGTTCGTCAAAGAGTATTAGGAAGAAGAAAAGACACAAAAAACGACGTTGATCCTGCCGTTTCACGGAGCATCAACCTCTCGCAGGTAAATAATTATGCTAGCTATTAGTTTAATGAGAATGGGCGCGAAGAAAAGACCTTTCTACCGCGTCGTTGTTAAGGAAAAACGCTCTAAGCGTGATGGCAAGTACCTCGAAAACGTCGGTACATACGATCCGCTTGCCGAGCCGGCAGATGTAAAACTGAACCACGAACGTATCCAGTACTGGATCGGCGTCGGAGCACAGCCCAGCGAAACGGTCACGAGCCTGATCAAGAATAATCCGGTTCAGACAGAGGAGGAGCGCGCGGCGTCCTTAGCGGCCCGTGCCGAGAAGAAGGCTGCCGCTGAGGCTGAAAGGCTTGCTGCTAAAAAGGCTGAATCCGATCGCCTCGCCGCCGAGCGTGAAGCTGCTGCAAAGGCTGAGGCCGAAGCCGCCGCTGCTGCTGCCGCTGAAAAAGCTGCAAATGCCCCGGTAGAAGAAGCTCCGGCTGAAGAAGTGGTCGAAGCTGCGGCCGCCGACACCGAAGCCGTCGAGACTGTCGAAGCAGCTCCGGCGGAAGAAGCGGTCGAAGCTCCTGCCGCGGACACAGAAGCGACTGAGACGGTCGAGGCTGCACCTGTAGAAGAAGTTGAAGCGGCTCCGGTGGAGGCTGCTGAGCCTGAAGCTGCCGCCGAAGAACTTGCGGCCGAAGCGGCGACGGAAGAGGAACCGAAGGCGGAATAGTCTGAGCGTTGCACTCTGGCTACTAACTCCATGAAAGAAGCGGTCGAAAGAATAATCAAATCGCTCGTCGGCGAGCCCGACGCGGTCGAGGTGGCTGAGATAGTGGACGGCAAGAACGTCCGCATCGAGGTTCGCTGTGCCGATAGTGATATGGGCCGCATAATCGGCCGTGAGGGCCGCACTGTAAAGGCGATCCGCAGTATTCTCTTTGTCGCTGGACAGAAACAGAATAAACGGTTCATGCTCGATCTGATCGAGGATTAAAGTTCAGAGTGCAGGCTTTAGCTTGTATTTCACCACCTATAAGAACGAGCTGAAGCTTGCACTCTGAACATTCGAAATGGACTTAGTAGCGATCGCCAATATTGTTCGGACACGCGGGCTAAAGGGTGAGGTCGTTGCCGACATACTTACCGATTTTCCCGAGCGGTTTGCCGGCTTGGAAACGGTAACGGCAGTGATGCCGGACGCGAGCCGACGCGAATTGACAATTGAAAAGCATTGGTTTCAGTCCGGCCGGATCATTCTCAAGTTTGCCGGGTTTGACACGATCGAACAAGGTGAGACCTTACGCGGTGGTGAGATCTGTATCGACGAAGCGAATGCAGTGGAACTCGACGAAAGCGAGTATTTTGACTGGCAGCTTGCCGAATGCTCGGTCGAGACTATTGACGGCAAGCCTCTTGGCCAGGTCGTCGATGTGATGCGAACGGGTGGGACTGAATTGCTTGTCGTTAAAGGCGAAATGAAGGAATATCTGATCCCTTTTGCTGAAGCGATCTGCGTCGAGGTCGATATTGACAATAAGCAGATCATGGTCGATCCACCGGAAGGGCTTTTGGATTTTTAGTCGGACCGCAGGCTGCCAGCCTGCGAGTCATCGATAAAGACGCAGGCAGGCTGCCTGCGGTCCGACGATGAGAATTGATGTCTTAACAATCTTTCCCGAGTTCTTTGATGCGGTCTTCGATTTCGGGATAATCCGCCGGGCAAAGCTTGCGGAGATAGTTGAGATCAATGTTCAAGACATACGCGAGTATGCGACGGACAAACACAAGATGGTCGATGACCGGCCGTTTGGCGGCGGCGACGGGATGGTCTTAAAACCCGAACCGATCTTTGCCGCGATTGAAAATTTAGTAGGGACAAGCGATCGCGATGCGTATCCTGAAGGAACGCATGTCGTTCTGCTTTCTCCGCAGGGAAAGCCTTTCAAGCAGATCTTAGCGACGGAGTTTGCTGACCAAGCAAAGCACCTCGTTATGATCTGCGGCCGGTACGAGGGCGTTGACGAACGTGTCAACGACACGCTCGTCACGGACGAGATTTCGATCGGCGACTATGTTCTGTCGGGCGGCGAACCAGCAGCGGTCGTTATCGTTGACAGTATTGTCAGGCTCTTGCCTGATGCCCTCGGCAGCGACACGTCGGCTGAGAACGATTCGTTTTCGAATGGATTACTCGATTGTCCGCATTACACGCGGCCGGCTGAATTTAGGGGAATGACGGTTCCCGAAGTTTTACTTAACGGCAATCATGCCGAGATTGAAAAATGGCGCTTCTCGAAGGCGCTGGAAAAGACGCGGGCTTTACGCCCCGATCTAATAAATGAAGAAAATGGTGAACGTGAGCGGTGACAAGCCGTTGACCTCTGGCCGAAGGATAAAAATGAACAGACTGGATTTTGTCGAAAAGACACAGATAAGAGAGAACACACCTAATTTCCAACCGGGCGATACGCTCCGCGTACACGTCCGCATTAAGGAAGGCAACAAGGAACGTCTGCAGGCCTTTGAGGGCATCTGCATCGCACGCAAGCATGGCGGCGTTCGTGAAACGATCACCGTGCGAAAGGTCAGCTTTGGCGTCGGCGTCGAGCGTATCTTCCCGCTGCATGCGACCGTGATCGATCACATTGACGTGATTCGTCGCGGTAAGGTTCGTCGTGCGAAGCTCTATTACCTTCGCGATCTGCGTGGTAAAGCAGCCCGCATCAAGGAACGCGATACGCGCGCCAAGAAGCAGCAGGCAAGCTAGAGGAATAACAAATGGGAAACGCGGGAGCGACTGGTTCATTCGAAGAGGATGGATCGGCGCCCCGCGTTTCGCTGTTTGACGACCTGTATGTAACATCGATCGGCCTCATTTTTGAGGAACAGGCACGTGCCGAAGGTTATCGGCTGATCGCAGGTGTAGACGAGGTTGGCCGTGGGTGCCTGGCCGGACCGGTCGTCGCTGCTGCATGCATTCTCGATCCGGAAAAGCCACTACCGAACGGCCTCGACGATTCAAAAAAACTCACGGCGGAAAAACGAGAGGAGATCACTGGGCAATTGAAACAAGATTGCATTACATTCGCCATCGGTCAGGTAGAGGCCGATGAGATCGATCGCATAAACATTCTCGAAGCAACTAAGAAAGCCATGTTAATGGCCATCGCTTCTCTTTCGCCACAACCAGACTTTCTACTGATCGACGCGCTTAAATTGAAACGATCACCCTTGCCACAAAGGGGGATAATCAAGGGTGATTCCGTTTCCGCATCGATCGCCGCCGCATCCATCATCGCCAAAACATATCGGGACGACCTAATGACCGCCTACGACGCTGAGTATCCGCAATACGGCTTTGCCGGGCACAAAGGCTATGGCGCTGCGACTCATTTCGAAGCCCTACGTGAACACGGTCCGTGCGCCCTTCATCGAATGACATTCAGGGGCGTCTGCGACGATGTGCTTCAAGATCTGAGGCTTTTTTGAGTCAGCCAGTATCCTGAATAGGCTATCGATATTGATTTACGCTGCATCGAAACCTGAAAGGAGACGATCTATGACGGAAGAAGCACGGGATCTCGGGCGCCCAGGAGCATTTGAGATAATTGCATACGGTGGCGTAACGGTAGGAATTCTCGACTTTCTCGACGCCAGCATCTTTTTCATGTTATACGCGGGAGCCACCCTGCAAAGAGTTTGGCAGGGCGTGGCAGCGGGATTGCTCGGACGCGATGCGGCCGTTGCCGGTGGGTGGAACACTGCAGCGCTGGGGATCATTCTTCATTTCGAGATCGCTTTTATCATCGCGGCTATCTATTATGCCGGAACGCGGTTTGCACCTGTATTGCTTCGTCATCCGATCATCTGCGGTCTAGCTTACGGCGTGGTCTGTAATTTTGTGATGCAATGGATCGTTATCCCGCTATCTGCGGTCGGCGGCGGTGGCGCTCAGCCTTTCCGGCTGCCGGTCTTCCTGAACAGCGTCATCGGACACGCTTTTCTAGTCGGCCTCCCCGTAGCTCTCATCGCGACATGGTCGGCGCGAAAAACGAACTAGAAAGTAAACCAATCGGTTGGATGCTTGTTGCCCGAGATCGAGATCTTTGTCTCAGCACGAAAGAGCGGGGCGCGCATTTGTAGTGCGACCTCGGCCGTAAGGCGGGCCAGATGCGGCTCATTCGCGCGCTGCGAGAGGTGAGCAAGAACGATATGCCGAGCCGAGCCGTCAAAATCAACTGCCAGCCAATCAGAGAGGTCTTCGTTCGAGAGATGGCCGGTGTGCGACATTATTCGCTGCTTTAGTTCCCACGTGTAGACCGAGCATGCACGCAGCATGTCGCGGCTGTGGTTTGATTCGACAACGATAGCGTCGCAGCCGATCAATTTTTCCTTTATCAATGGCGTAATGTGACCAAAATCCATCAGGGTCGCGACCTTGACACCATTCCTCTTAGCAACGAAGCCAAAGTTATCGACTGCGTCATGCGGAACGGTAAACGGTTCAAAATCGATATCGCCGATGCGGAACTCTCGCGTGGATTCGATCTCTTGCGTTCGATGCCTTAAAGCGTTGCGGCGTTTCGATGATTCGGTGTCGCCATTGGTCCCACCGGCACGCGTGTCGTAATATGCTTCGGCTGTGATTCGTGAAATGTAGACTGGGCAAGTCACGGAGCCAATCAATACGCGAAGCCCGCCGATGTGATCGCCGTGCTCGTGCGTCACGAGAATGCCATCGAGCTGGTCTTGGGCAACGCCCATCTCGGCCATACGGCGTAATAGCTCACGGGCGCTCATACCGGCGTCGACGAGGACATTTGTCGTTTCGCTCGAGATGAGCACCGCGTTGCCGGTCGAACCGCTTCCGAGAACTGTAAATTTCATTTATCTTCCTGAAACCTTGAGCGCAGCATCTTTGCCATCACTCGCCGCGAAATCGCGTTTGGCGTAAACTTGCCGAGCATCGCTCCGATCTTGTTTGCTACGCCGGAAACGACTTTTGTTCGCCCGCTCTTCACCGCCCGCATCGCAGTTTCGACCACATCATCGACCGTTTGCTGGCCTTTGACCTGAATGGGCCTGTCGATATTCGACGCAGCGAAAAAATTTGTCTTGGTGGAACCCGGACAGAGCGCGAGGATCTGAATGCCAAACGGTCGATTCTCTTCCGCGATCGCTTCGGTAAATGATGACACAAAGGCCTTTGTCGCTGCATAAGTGGCCATGAAAGGTATTGGTTGAAACCCTGCCGCCGACGAGACATTGATGATCGTTCCGTGTTTTCGCCGACGCATCCCCGTCAAATATGTGTGAGTTATCGCCACGAGAGCTGCGATATTCAGCTCGATCATCTGCAACTCTCGGTCAACGTCAAGCTTTGAAAAATCGCCGACCGAACCGAAACCGGCATTATTGATCAACCAATCGACCTCAAAACCGCAGCGTTCGGTTTCCGCGTAAAGGGCGCGGTCGGCATCCGGCTCGGCAAGATCAAGCACGACATAATGGGCCATTATCTTGTGCTTGAGCATCAACTCGTCACACAACTCATGCAAAGCTATCTCGCTGCGGGCAACAAGCACAAGGTTGTGCCCCTCGGCAGCGAGCCGCCGGGCAAATGCCTCGCCGATGCCGCTCGATGCTCCCGTGATAAGAGAAACTTTCATTCGCAGTTATTCCGAAGCTCAAACTCCTCGCGTGAAATACCGTAATATACGCAGTCGATGCCGTAATGAAGTTCGTTTTTCTCGTAACGCATTCCACATTTCTCCATTATCCGCCACGAACCCGTGTTGTCCGGATGAGCGACCGCGACGATGCGTTCGAGCCCGGCCGTCTCAAATCCGAATCGTAACCAGGCCATTGCACACTCGTATCCAAAACCCTGCCGCCAGTATTTCTCGGAAAGGTTATAGCCGACCTCGATCTCACCAGTTTCCTCAAGTGGCTGCAAGCCGCTCGTGCCGATCTTCTCGTCCGTGCCTTTTAGTGTCATCGTGCAAAAGCCAAAACCGTATTTCTCGTGGCACTCAAGGTAAAAAGGCAGACGCTTAGCGAGAGCATCCGCATTTTGCATTTCGGGCCCGCCGAGGTAGCGGTTTACGGCCTCAGGCGTCCGCATTTCGATCAACCAAGGTAGATCTTCCGCGGTGATCTTATTGACTACTAATCTTTCTGTCTCAAACATACGTAGAAAATGGAAGACGACCGAGATCGGCTTCGTCTAATTATCGTTAAATTCACAAAAAAGGACAAAAAACCATGAACACCTTGATCGAGAACAGAAGAGATTTTCTTAAGAAGGCAGCAATGGCAGCGGTGGCGTTCCCGCTCCTTACCGCGTGTAATAGCAACGCCCTTGCGCTGAACGATATGAGCGGGGTTCTTGCAAAGATCCGGAAGAATGCTCGGGGGCGAGGTTCGGAGGGAATGGGTGCGATCGATGTACCTGATAACGTTTCGTGGAAAACCGCATTTCCTGTAACAGCCGACGACGGCGAACGAATGCTGATATCCGGAACTGTCTTTCATCGCGACGGCAAGACCGTCGCTCCGAATGTCCTGATCTATTTCTACCACACCGATAAGTTCGGCATCTACGGTCGTGAGGGACAACCAAAACATGGGCGCTTTCGTGGTTGGATGTTGACCGACGCGAAGGGCCGTTACGAATTCAGCTCTATAAGGCCGGCTTCATATCCGAATTCGACGCAGTCGCAGCATGTTCATATGACGGTCACCGGCACTGATTTTCGAGAAGACTGGATCGACTCGATCCTGTTCGAGGGCGACCGCTTCTTGACCTCACGCGAACGCGAATCGACAGGCAGACGGGGTGGATTTAACCCGATCGTCACTCTCACAAAAGGATCTGACGGGTTGATGCGAGCCACGCGCGATATTCAGTTGATGGGAAGTTAATCTTTTGGAGGTAAATGATGATGATCCTGGCAATGATCTTGACGACAATATTTATGGCCGCTGATGCACCGAAACCGGTTGTGACAGAAAACGCGGCATTTAAGTCAGTAGCATGTGATTTTTTTACGTACGACAATGCGTTCAAGCTGCTCGGCAGATCGACCGGAGCCGATGACGGTATGCAGGACACTGATGAGGGCCGTAAATGGGGCTGCACATTCACTGCCTCGGACAAAGGAGAAAAGCCGCCGAAGCTATACTTTACGATCATCAAAAGTACCGCGGAAGACGGTGCGAAACAGGCTTTTGAGACCATTCGGCAATCAAATAAAATGCACGCGGGATTCGAGGAATGGCCTGGCGTCGGCGACGAAGCCGTAGTCCACTCGGACGCACCGAATTTTCATTTTGTGATGGTGCGAAAGGGCGTCAAGACGATTCGCATAAAGATAAACCCGGCCGAAGGCGTTTCGCTCAATGATCTCAAAAACGTTGCGGTTTCGCTTACCGCAAAGCTCTAGGCAAAAGGAGAAGATCGTGACATTTATCGCAACGGCATTTCTGGCCATCACCGCATTTTGTTTCGGTATTTTCACACCGCTAAACGATGGTGACAAGTATCAATGGTATAACGTGACCAGGAAGGCGAATTATCCTCAAGGTTACAACTATCCGGTCTTTGTCTTTGGCGACTGGATGGTAGCCATAAATAACGGCGCATGGCTCTCGAATGACGGTTCCCGTTGGGTCAAGACAAATTTGCCCGATAGTGGCCTCAATTCCGCTTATCAAAAATTCGTCCAGTTTAAGGGAGCCATTTATGCCCTTGGCTCAATGAGCGGCAATTATCAGCGATTCTCGGTGTCGACCAAGATACTCAAGACGACCGACTTCAATACATGGGAAACGGTCGCCGAGGCGTCCAACCTTCCGCAGCGGATCTTTTACAGCGTGGTCGTTTTCGACAACAAGATATGGATGTTCGGTGGATTTAACGGTAAGAACTACAACAATGATGTCTGGGCGTCCGCTGACGGCTCGCATTGGGAACAGGTCGCGAAAACTACCCCGTGGTCACCCCGAACCCCGGGCGTCACCGTTGTCTTCAACAACAAACTCTGGCTGATGGGCGGCGGAGTGATCGACGGGCAGGCGAACCAGAATCCGGGTTCTTACAAAGAGCTGTGGATATCAGCGGACGGTCGAAACTGGAAAAGGGGAATCTCCAACTTTGACAGGAAATGGGGCGGCACGCCGATCGTGTATGATGGCCGGCTATGGTTGGTCGGAATGAACCGAGGTTCGGGATTTGCGAGCGCCATTTGGATGACCGAGGACGGCGAAACGTGGCACGAGCACGTGGCTCCGTGGTCGCCGCGTGGCGCGGTGGCGGCGTGGACGCATAACGGCAAGCTTTTCATGACTGGCGGTAAATCGTCGTTCACTGAAAATGGTGAGATCAAATTCGTTTACAGCAACGATGTATGGTCAATGGAGCGAAAATCGGAGTAGAATCGCTAGGAATCGAAAATGGAGCGACACACGTTGGCTATCGAAAACCCTTCGAATGCAGACTTGCTTGCCGAGTGCCGAAACGGCAGCCGCGAGGCGATGCATGCTCTCTATGTCGAGAATCAACGGCGGGTTTATTCGATCGCCCTCAATTTCTTTGCAGGTGACCGTGAACGGGCGGAGGACGTGACGCAGCAGGTGTTTGTTAAGTTGCTCAAGAGTATTGGATTTAGCGGTCGCTCGGAGTTTTCGACTTGGCTTTATCGTTTGACAGTTAACCAATGCATCGATGAGGCGAGAAAGTCGCGGCGGCTTGTTTCCTTTGGCGATTGGTTCACTCCCGCCGAGCCGGTTGTCAGGATCTCGCTCAATGAAGGCATCGATTCGCACCAGCTTTCGAATGAAGTTCGCTCCGTCATTGCCAGCCTCAAGCCAAGGTATCGTATGCCGATACTTCTCCGATATCTCGAAGAGCTTTCCTACGAGCAGATCGCGAGTGTCCTTGAGATATCGATCGGCACAGTTTCTTCGCGGATCAACCGGGGTCACAAAGTGCTTGCGGCGAAGCTCGGTCATTTAAGGGGGCAGATCTAATCAAGATGAGTACGATGCATTACAAGGAACACCTTTCGGAGTTTGTCGATCAGCAATTACCGGCCGATCTGCGGCAGGCGGTCGGCGAGCATCTGATGCAATGCGACGAGTGCCGACGCGAGCACGACGCGATACGTCTAGGTGCCGGTCTCGCCGCAAAACTTGAACACGCCGACGCACCTGCCGGTGTCTGGATAGCGATCGAGAACGAACTCGATGCCGCGCACACTCAGGTGACGATGATCCCGGATCGGCGTCCATTCGACCTGCGAATGGCGGCGGCGTTTGCGGTGGCGATCGTTGTCGTCGGTTTGTTTACCGGGCTTGTCTATCGAGGATTGTTCATGGGCGACGCTCCGGCAGTTGTGACACATCAGGACGAACCACTAATTGCTCCCGTACGGCCTCTGATCGCCGACAATGTTGTTACGCCCATAGTCGACAATAGCAACGCCGCAAATGCAAATACTCCTCCCGCGAATGGAATAACGCCGTCCAACGCCACAGAAACAAACACGGCAGCACCAGGCATCGCTCAAAACCCAACCTATTGGCAGGTCGATACACTCTCCGGCAAGCCTCAGATCGGCTCGGGAACCGACTCCGGCAAACTTGAGGTTGGCTCGTATCTGGTGACCGACGGAGCTTCGCGTGCCCGTGTCGAGGTTGCGGATATAGGTACTGTGGATATTGCACCGAATTCCCGCGTCAAACTCGTCGGCACGAACAAGCAGCAGCACCGCTTGTCCCTCGAACGGGGTTCTCTCCACGCCCGGATCGCCGCTCCGCCGCGGCTTTTTATCGTCGACACACCGTCGGCAGTCGCGGTTGATCTCGGCTGCGAATACACGCTTGAGGTCGATAAGGCCGGGAATAACAAACTTCACGTTACCAGCGGCTTCGTCGCACTCGAGCGTGGCGGACGAGAGTCGATCGTACCGGCCGGAGCGATGTGCCTCACACAGAAAGGAAAAGGCCTCGGCACTCCATTCTCCGCAGAGACAACCTCTGAATTTCGTGCTGCCCTCGAACGCTTCGATTTCGCCGGCGGCGGTAGCTCGGCGGTGCAGACTCTGCTCGAGAAGCGCAATTTCTACGACATCGTCACGCTCTGGCACCTGCTTTCCCGGGTCTCGCGGTCAGATCGTGAAAAGGTCTATGACGCCTTGGCCGTCTATGTCAACGTACCAGACGGCGTGACCCGCGACGGGATAATGAAGCTCAATAAAGCAATGCTTGAGTCGTGGCGCGAAGAGGTCGAGCGAGTCTGGTTCGAATAAGGTTCAGAGTGCAAGCTTTAGCTTGTTGCTGAACTAGGGAGATAGCCGGCTGATCTTCCACGCACCATCAACAAACACATAGAGAATTCGATCATGCAGGCGGCTCGGCCGACCCTGCCAGAATTCGATCCCGTCAGGCACGACGCGATAACCGCCCCAGTGCGGCGGCCGCGGGACGCTGCCGGCTGCGTACTTTATTGCCAGCTTTGCCGCCCTCGTCATCACGACCATTTTCGACTCGATCGGCTCGCTCTGGTCCGAGGCCCAGGCTCCGAGGCGGCTAGTGTAAGGCCGTGACTTGAAATACTCGTCCGATTCCTCCGGCGACACTTTGCTTGCGCGGCCGGTGATCCTGACTTGCCTTTCGAGTTCGGGCCAGAAGAAAGTGAGTGCCGCACACGGGCTTTCGGCCAGTTCGCGGCCCTTGTGGCTGTTGTAATTCGTGTAGAAAACAAAACCGTCCTTATCGAATCCCTTGAGCAGCACCATCCGCGACGAAGGTTTGCCGTCAGTGCTCACTGTCGAAAGGCACATGGCCGTCGGCTCGAGGGCCTCGGCAGCTATCGCATCGTCCATCCACCGCCCGAATTGGACGAACGGGTCCGGATCTACATGTTCCTCCGAGAGTTCTGCGCGTGAATAGTCGTGCCTGATGTCTGCGAGCTTCTTTTCGGTCATGGACTTAGATCATGTGGACCAGCAAGCCGTCCTTGAGTTTTGGCTCGAACCACGTCGATTTTGGCGGCATGATCTCGTCGATATCGGCCACAGCGAAGAGGTCGTCCATCGTGGTCGCAAACATCGAGAATGCAACGCGGGCCGCGCCGCCATCCACCATTCGCTCAAGCTCATCTGTGCCGCGTGCTCCGCCCACGAAGGCGATGCGCTCGTCGGTTCGCGGGTCGCCGATGCCCAGCACCGGCTCAAGCAGGTGATGCTGCAAAATGCTGACATCGAGACCATTTATTGGGTCGGCCAGCTCTGATGGATCAAGGTCCGATCCCAACAGGTACCATTTTCCGCTCAGGTACATACACATTTCGCCGCGCCGCTCTGGCACCTTTAGCATGGTCTCGTTTACCTTGAACGTCTTTTCGACCTTGGCCAAAAATTCGTGCTTTGTCATACCGCAAAGATCTTTGACCACACGATTGTATGGCATTATCCGCAGATCCTCGGATGGGAAAACACCCGCGACGACGTAATTGTATTCTTCGCTGCCGTCATGATCCGGGTTATTCGAGCGGAGTATGTCGCGAGCAAGCTTTGCGCTCTCGGCACGATGGTGGCCGTCGGCAATGTAGATCGCCGGTACCTCGACAAAAGCATCGATCCACGCGGCGGTGTCCGTAATTCGCCAAACCTTTTGCCCGACACCCTGCGGGCAAACAAAGTCATAGAGCGGCTCGGTTTCAATTGCGTCAGCTATCAGGCCTCGGATCGTATCCGTATTGCGAAACGCCAGGAATATCAACCCGGTCTGTGCCCCGACCGCGATCATATGGTCGGTGCGGTCCTTGACCTTATCAGGCCGCGTCTTTTCGTGCTTCTTGATCAGTCCGCGATCGTATTCGTCGATCGAAAAACACGCAACGATTCCGGTCTGAGCGTGAGTTCCGGCATCGAGCCGGTAAACGTAGATCGCCTCTTCGGCGTCGAGCTCGAGCGTTTTGTCGTGGATCAAACGGTCGAGATTTGCCTTCGCCTGTCTCAAGATATTGTCGATACTCGCATTCGAATCGGCTGGCAGGTCGGCCTCTGGACGTGTGACGCGCAAGAAGCTTTCCGGGTTTCTCTCGATCGTCTCGCGGGCCTCGGAAGTATAGATTACGTCATACGGCACGCATGAGACCCGCTCGGCCTTTGCCGCCGCCGGTCTGAGAGCACGAAATGGTTTTAGAACAGACACTTTTGAACTCCTACTGCGGTGTGGACTCCGGCGTAACCGAAGGTGTGGTTTGCGGATCAAAGCTCCTTAGCCCGTCAAAGACCTGATCCTGCCGATCGTCAATGCCTTTGATCATCTGCTCGGCATAACCCTGTTTGTCGATCTTCCAGTCGCCGTCCTCGCGGACGAACGGCACAGTTTCCCACGAGCCGTAGGAATTCTTGACCTGCAGCGTCGCCTTGTCGCCATCGATCTTTTCGTCTTTGAATTCGACCGTTTTTTGCGTCTCGCTAAACAATGTCTCGCGTTTTACGATCTCGTCGACGGTCACGCCCTGGGACTTTGCCTCCTGCTCGTGCATCTTGATCGTGCCCTTCGATAGCAGCAGCTTCATCGTCGTTGTATCCTTTGCCTTTATCGCCTTGACGTAGGTCTTAAACGTCTCAAGCGGCGTTGCAGGCCGACTGGCACCGCACGAAAGGCCGACTGCGGTTATCGAAAAAATAAGGATGATTGACCAAATACGCATTTTACAGATACCTTTTACGTGTGACTCAAAAACATAAAGTATAACGCAGTCAGAACCACCGGTGGTAGCCGGTGGAGTCAGAACCGGGAGCGACGGCGAAGCACTGGCCGCGTATTGCCAGGCCAGAACCGACTGGGTTCTTACAGATGGAGAACTAGAACTCAAATGAAACGAGAGATGCTTACAACAGAACAGCTAAACGCAGCGGTTGAGCAACTCGACGGTTGGAAAGTCACCGACAGCCACCTGACCAAGCGGCTCGAGTTTCCCAACTTCGCCGAATCCCTAGCCTTTGTCAACGCCGTAGGCGAACTAGCCGAGGCCGCCGACCACCACCCCGACATCACTTTCGGCTGGGGATACGCCGAACTAAAACTAACAACCCACGACCGCGGCGGTGTGACGGATGTCGATCTCGCCCTGGCGCGAAAGATCGATGGTCTTGCCTCCATAAGCCGCATACCGTGAAACACGGATTTATCGGGACTGCATCTAAACGTTTAGAACAAAAAGCTTACGCCGTTCCGGTCCAACCCGTGTTTCATCGTGTTTCACCCCGTTTCATGCCTGTTTCATGTCGGAAAAACGTTGTAACAGATTGATACGACTGGGATTACGGCGACAAGAACGCCTTGTTTCACCATTTTTTAAAAAACTCTTTACACGTGTGCCACAATCGGCCAGTCGTTGCAACGATAACACAATATCTCGTAAAAGTCAAGATATTTCTGACTCACCCGCTCGGTCAAACCAGCGAAGGCCAGATCATCCTAAACCTTCTCGAAACCGTCTCAGTCGGCGGCTGGATGAAGAGCAGAAAAAAGCATGATCGAGCATGACCACGCGTTGTTAGACCGTTGCAACGAGCGCCAGCTAAGGTACAGTGACTGTTACGACCTAAGCGTGCGGAGCACGCGACAATAGCGCTAGCTACACGTGCAGCAACGCGAAACCTGTAGACGCAAAAGGAATCGTTCAAGCGTGTGGACACGCGGCATCAATCGTTTGACGCCTTTCGTTGATATCGGGCGCAATGTCGCGTGTTCCACACGCTCGTATCTAACTATGACCGTTTCTACACATTCCGCCTTTGGCTCCATGTGTAGCTAGCGCTATGCCATGTGCTCCGCACACTAAACCCAAGCCCGTCATTCTCGCCAGCTCGAAACAGACCACGACGAACAACAATTCTTCAAACAAATACTGCCGCCTGCGTCTTGAAAATGACCAAGATGTTTGGTTGTATGGGACGGCAATAATAGGTTATTTGGCTCTCCTAAGGCTTATGCGGCCTTACCTTTCCTATCTTTGAATGAATAGGAGCCAGACGTCGCCATGCAACGAAAGAAAACCATTAGATCCCGTTCACAATTGCATTGAGCGTCGCGGATGGACGCATGGCGGTGGAGGCTTTTTGCGAGTCGGGATGATAGTAGCCGCCGACGTCTTGTGGGGAACCTTGGGCGGCGATGAGTTCTTGGTTGATTCGGGCTTCGTTTTGCTGCATCGCGGTGGCGACGGGGGCGAATTTTGCGGCTATCTCGGTGTCGGCGGTTTGAGCGGCTAGGGCTTCGGCCCAGTACATTGCGAGGTAGAAGTGCGAGCCGCGGTTGTCGATCTGGCCCACTTTTCTAGCCGGGGACTTGTCGGTGGCGAGGAATTTGGCGTTTGCTTCGTCGAGAGCGTCGGCGAGGACTTGCGCCTTTTGGTTGTTTTGCGTTTGGGCGAGATGTTCGAAGCTCGCCTGTAGAGCTAAAAACTCACCGAGCGAATCCCAACGCAGATAGCCTTCCTCTTGGAACTGCTGGACGTGTTTCGGAGCAGAGCCGCCGGCACCAGTCTCGAACAGGCCGCCGCCATTCATGAGCGGAACGATCGAGAGCATTTTTGCCGAGGTTCCGAGCTCCAGGATCGGGAACATATCGGTCAGATAATCTCGCAGGACATTACCCGAGACGGAGATCGTGTCTTTGCCTACCCTCGCACGTTTGAGAGTTTCCGCAACGGCGTCTTTGACGTCCATAATACGGATGTCGAGGCCGGTCAGGTCGTGATCCTTTAGATATTCCTCTACTTTCGCGATGATCCGGGCGTCGTGGGCTCTGTCGCTGTCGAGCCAGAAAATGGCGGGCGTGTCGGACAGCCTCGCACGATTGACCGCGAGCTTTACCCAGTCGCGGATCGGTGCGTCCTTGGTCTGGCACATGCGGAAAATATCGCCGCTGCGGACCTGTTGCGAGAGCAGGACATTTCCGTTCTCGTCCTCTACCTTTACCGTTCCTTCGCCAGAGATCTGGAAGGTCTTGTCGTGTGAACCGTATTCCTCGGCCTTCTGAGCCATCAGGCCGACGTTGGGAACCGAGCCGAAGGTTTTCGGGTCGATCGCTCCGTTTCGCTTCATGTCGTCGATGATCGCAGCGTAAAACCCGGCGTACGTGCGGTCCGGGATCATGCAGACGGTGTCTTCCTCGTTGCCGTCAGCATTCCACATCTTGCCGCCGCCTCGAACAAGCGAAGCCATCGACGCATCGACGATCACGTCGGACGAAACGTGGAAATTTGTGATGCCTTTATCGGAATTCACCATCGCAATGCGCGGCCCGTTTTCGATGGTTTTAGCAATGTCTGCTCTGATCTCGGCCTCTTGGCCGTGTCCGGTAATCTTTTCGTCTAGCGTTGCGAGTCCGTAATTTGGATTGATGTCCAGTTCGGCAAACGTGTCCTTGTATTTCTCAAAAACGTGCTTGAAATACGTCTCGACGATCGCTCCGAAGATGATCGGGTCAGAGATCTTCATCATCGTCGCCTTCAGGTGAGCCGAAAGAAGAACGTCCTTTGCTTTGGCCTCCTCAATCGCTTCTTTCACGAAAGATCTAAGAGCGGAAAGAGTCATGACCGACGAATCGATCACCTCACCGGCTTTGAGCGGTGCAAGATCTTTCAGAACTTTTGACGAACCGTCATTTCCGTAGAAAACGATGCGAAATTCGCCGTCCGCTTTCACAGTCGTCGAATTCTCAGTCCCAAAGAAATCACCGCTGCTCATGTGCGCGACCGACGTTTTAGAATCCGACGCCCAGACGCCCATTCGATGCGGATTTGCTTTTGCGTAATTCTTTACAGCTTTTGGGGCTCGCCGGTCGGAATTCCCCTCCCGCAGTACGGGATTTACGGCGCTTCCCAAAACGCGAGCATACTTTTTGTTGATGGCTTTTTCTTCGTCGGTCTTAGGTTCGACCGGATAATCCGGCACCGCGTAACCCTGTTTCTGAAGTTCGGCGATCGCATCTTGGAGTTGTGGAACCGAGGCCGATACATTCGGGAGCTTTATTATGTTGGCTTCGGGTTTTGTGGCGAGTTCGCCCAGCTCGGCAAGAGCGTCTGGGATCTTCTGATCTTCGCTTAAGTACTCAGGGAAATTAGCCAAAATTCTGCCCGAGAGCGAGATGTCAGGGATCTCGATCTCGATGTCTGCCGATCGGGTGAAAGCCCTTACGATCGGTAAAAAAGAGTGCGTCGCCAGCATCGGAGCTTCGTCGGTCAACGTGTAGTAGATCTTTGATTTTTCTGCCATTTTATTGCCTGATCTATAAGAGTCTAGGTCAGTTGTTAGTCCTATTTTAAGTTGCTTTGAGTCAAAAGGTAAGTTTGCCTGTTAATATAATTCGTTCTCAGTATTGATTCGGCGTGATATGTCGCTAAAAGTGCTTATGTGGATCGACGCTTTCGCCGCGATGACGGTTGGTGTCGGAGTTATGACGTTTAAGACGCCGCTTTCGCGCGTTTTTGAGCTGCCGGAGAGCTTGCTATTAACGCAGTCGATCATAGCGCTCACTTTCATGCCGTATTCGTTCTTTTTGGCGATAAGAAAGCCGGTTGACCGGAATCTGTATCGAACGCTTGCGATAGCTAATCTGGCGTACGGCGTTCTCTGCCTGTTCTTTTTGCTGCTATTTTTCTCGACAGCAAATGCCATCGGCCTCGCATATCTGTCGGCCGATGCATTTATCGTGATAACACTCGCTGTTCTGGAATGGCGGCGGATTCGGTTAGAATTGGGATAGTCGATTCTTGCAAAATGTCTAGAGCTATCGTTTATTCCTTATTTGTGATAATGCTGCTGTGTGTGGCATCGCCTTGCACGGCGCAAACTGCAACCCCGACGCCGCCGAAGACGATCTTTCGCGACTGGAATGGAGAGCTGGTCTCGAATAACGAATTCGTCGAGATCCGGATGGCGAATTACGAGGTAAAGGATCGCACCATTGTTAAGACGCTCAGTGATGGAACGATCGAATTTAATCTCGCCAAGATCCCGCAGGAAGGTACGCGTTCGCCGGCTTTTTCGGCTTTGACGATCGACGGCAGAGCGGTTTCGCTCGACTCGTTGAAAGGCAAGGTCGTCGTGCTCAATTTTTGGTTTATCGGCTGTGCATACTGCCGGGCGTTGCAGCCAAAACTGAATGTTTTTAAGGCGAAATTTGGCAGCAGCGAAGATGTAGTGTTTCTTGCGATGTCGCCCGATCCTGTCCGGGAGCTTAGGCAATATCTGGCGAAAGAAAAGTTTGACTTTATTCACATAGCTGACGCTCAGCCACTGCTATCGTCGTTTCGATTTACGGGATACCCGAAGAATATTGTGATCAGTAAGACAGGCGAGATCGTGTACTGGCGCAGCACTGTCCACGCGTGGGATAAATTTGAATCGGTGATCCGCTCGGAGCTGGCAAAATAATGGCCAAAAAGCCGATAATTTCGATCATAATGGGCAGCAGATCTGACTGGCCGACGATGGAGATCGCCTCCCAGACGCTCGATGAATTTGGCGTGCCTCACGAGACCAAGATCGTCTCGGCCCATCGCACGCCGGACCTTTTGTTCGAATTTGCAAAATCTGCCGAGGAACGAGGGATCGAGGTCATTATCGCCGGTGCCGGCGGAGCGGCGCATCTGCCTGGAATGTGTGCTTCGCAGACGGTGTTGCCGGTTCTTGGCGTACCTGTTGAAAGCAAAGCACTTAAAGGCCTCGATTCATTGCTGTCGATTGCCCAAATGCCCGCCGGCGTTCCCGTCGGGACGCTTGCTATCGGTCAGGCCGGTGCGAAAAATGCCGCCCTTTTGGCGATCTCAATTCTCGCGAATTCGCGGCCCGAACTGCGGAAAAAGCTTCATTCTTTTCGTTCGAAACAAACAAAAGCCGTGTTAAAATCCAGATTGGAGAATTGATATGGATCTGCATCATATTCGTACACCAGTGTTGCCAAACGGGACGATCGTTATTGACGAGATACCGTTTGAAGTAGGCGAAATGGTAGATATTACTATCGGAAAGGCACCGAAAATTGACCCGAATGATCCCTATCCGTTGCGCGGAACCCCTTACAGATGGGAAGATCGGTTCTCACCCCTTTTAGATCCGGATGATTGGAAGCCGTTCGAATGATTGTAGGTACCCGCACGTCAACCTTCGCCCGTAGATGAACCAGATCCTTCCAAACTCAACGATCGGTGTTTTCGGCAGCGGCCAATTGGGCCGGATGTTCGCCATCGAGGCGCGCAAGATGGGCTATCGGGTACATACGTTTTCGCCCGAGAGCGACACGCCGACGGGTCAGGTGGCCGATATCGAGACATCGGCGAGCTATGACGATCTCGATAAGGTCAGAGAATTTGCCCGCTCGGTCGAGGTTGTGACTTTTGAGTTTGAGAATGTTCCCTCGGCAACGGTCGAAGCGGCGGCGGAATTTACCGCGGTTCATCCAAAAGGCGAGATATTGCACACGACGCAGAATCGGCTTCGCGAAAAGACGTTTCTCTCTCAGAATGGCTTCCCGGTCACACCGTTTCGTCACATAAAACTGATCGACGATCTTTACCGTGCGACGGCTGAGATCGGGTTTCCGTGCGTCCTAAAGACTGCCGGATTTGGCTACGATGGCAAAGGTCAGGTCAAGCTCACCGCCCCACACGATATCGAGTCTGCATTTGCGGCAATGAACGCTAGTGAGTCGGTGCTGGAGGCATTTGTCGAGTTTGAAAAGGAAGTGTCTGTCGTATGTGCTCGCGGTCAGAATGGCGATTTTGAGCACTATGGTGTGATCGAAAATGAGCACGCTAACCATATTCTGGATGTGTCGTTTGCACCGGCGATAGTCTCGGAGAACGTACTCATCGAGGCTGTCGATATCGCCCGAAATATAGCGGATACGATGGATTACATCGGTACGCTGTGTGTCGAGTTTTTTCTTACAAAAGACGAAAAGCTGCTTGTAAACGAGCTTGCCCCTCGGCCACACAATTCGGGCCATCTCACGTTCGACGTATGCGTGACATCGCAATTTGAGCAGCAGCTTCGCGCAGTCTGCGGTTTACCGCTCGGCTCGTCGGAATTCTACAAACCGGGAGCGATGGCAAACCTGCTTGGAGACATTTGGCAAAATGGTGAACCGGATTGGGCCGCGGCGGCATCGTTGCCGGGTGTAAAGCTGCACCTGTATGGAAAGCTGGAACCTCGGAAAGGGCGCAAAATGGGACACCTTACAGCGGTCGCAGATACTGCCGCCGAGGCGGCACGTCTTGTCCGGGCGGCCCGCGAAAAGCTACATCCTGCGTCCCAAGGCCACACCGGCTAGTACGCCGATGAATCCAACCAACACGCTAAGAAAGAGATAAAGAAATGCGACCAGCACTTGCCGCTCACGCATCAGGCCAAATATCTCCATCTCAAAGGTCGAAAACGTCGTAAACGAGCTCAGGAATCCAACGATCACGGCTATTCTTAAGTTCTCGCTAACCTCCATCTTGTCGGCAAACACGATCATCAAAAAGCCGATCAGAAACGAACCGCTGACGTTGATCAGAAACGTTGGGAAGGGAAATTTATCAAATACCTGTGTGAGAGGCGATATATTGATCAAATAGCGGGCGACGGCGCCGAATGCACCGCCTACGGCAACAGAAAGTATCTTGAAAGCTGTCTCCATCGTCGAGATTATACATTTTTCCGCATCCTCAATCATTTGCACGCCCTGAGCGGTCAGGCTAAACTTATCGTTTATGGCTGAATCGCTGGTTTTTTCAGGCACAACCGACCGGGCAAAGCTCTATGACGAGATCGTCCCTCAGATCACATCGCTTGTCTTTACCGAGATGGATCTGATCGCGAATCTGGCCAACATAGCTGCCGTTTTGAAGCAGGCATTGGGATTTTTTTGGGTCGGATTCTATCTAGTCAAGGATGGCCAGCTCGTTCTGGGTCCGTTTCAGGGGCCGCTCGCATGTACGCGGATAAATTTTAGCCAAGGCGTATGCGGCCACGCTTACTCGATCCGCGAGACGGTCATCGTGCCGAATGTCGACGAGTTTCCGGGCCACATTGCGTGTGCAACTGAGTCAAAATCGGAGATCGTCGTGCCGATCCTGGATCGCAGCGGAGCATGCGTCGGCGTACTCGATGTCGATAGCGACAAACCAGACGATTTTTCAAAAATTGACGCCGACGGCCTCGGTGCAGTCGTAAACGTAATTGAGCGAATCATATAGGGCCACACGATCCCTATCAAACAATGACAGTAATTGAGTTTCCCTATTGGGTCTGGATATCTTTCTTTGCACTCGTATTGACTGCTCTGTTCGTCGATATCGGTATTGTAAATCGTAAATCGCACGCGCCGTCGCGACGCGAGACTTTTGTCTGGAGTGCGGTATGGGTCTCGTTGGCGCTGCTATTCAATGTTTTTATCTACTGGGTCGTAAATAACCTATACGGAGCCCAGGCGGCGGCACTAAAGGCAAAAGAATTTTTCACCGGCTATCTTATAGAGCTATCGTTATCGATCGATAACCTTTTTGTTTTCCTGCTCATATTCGGCTACTTCAAGGTACCAAAGAAGTATCAGCACCGTGTGCTCTTCTGGGGCATCTTCATGGCCCTGGTAATGCGAATGGTGATGATCTTTGCAGGTGTCGAGCTTGTCGAGAGTTTTCATTGGATCTTGTATGTATTCGGCGCGTTTTTGATTTACACGGGCATCAAGATGTTTGGAGAGGATGAAGCTTTTGAGCCGGAGGACAGCCCTATCGTGCGGCTCACGACAAAATTCATCCGTATCTCAAAGCATTACGACCAAGAGAAATTCTTCGTCCAGATCGACGGCAAACGCACGGGAACATTGCTTCTGCTTGTTTTGATCGTGATCAACGTTGCCGATCTCGTCTTCGCGGTCGATTCAATTCCGGCGATCCTTGGGATCACGACCGATCGATTTATCGTCTATACATCGAATATCTTTGCCATTCTCGGTCTCCGCACGTTTTTCTTTCTTTTGGCCGATCTTGCCGACCGGTTTCATTTCTTGAAATACGGTCTGGCTTTTGTCTTAAGTTTTATCGGGGTAAAAATGCTCTTGCCTCTCGTTGCGCAAGGCTCGATAATGATACTAGGCGGTGAGTCGAACAGCGCGTTTGCCGTATTCATGCGGCGATATTTGAACCACGAGTTCGAACAGGCCGTTATCAACCTGTCACTTGGTATAGTGGTCGGAGCGATATTGGTGGCAGTCATACTGTCGCTGATCTTCCCACATAAACACGCTTCGGCCGACGACGAAAGTGAATAGATCCGCCCGTAATGGACGAAAACAGATACCGCAAATACTATGTCGAATGGTGGAATATCCGAAAGAGCACCATCTACGTGGCTGCCGGCGTGATCGTATTGGGCGTGGTTTTGTATTATGGAGTTGGTTGGGCGTCGAGGAATAACTGGTTCATCCCGGGGCCGGACGTCGAGAGACCAAAGGACGCGGCGAGTATCTTGTCCTTTGAGGGCGAGGTGCGGATCACTCGGGCCGCGACGCGCGAGACTATCCTTGTCACAAAGCCCACGTACGCCGCCCCCGGGGATATTATTCAAACAATGGACGATGGCCGGGCGATCATTCAAATGATCGATGGCTCGCGGTACCAGCTAAAACCAAACGGCGCGATCACGATCAAGGACAGCGTTTCATTTCTTGGCGGCAGGAACGTTCGCGTCTTACTTGATGACGGCCAGCTAAATGTCCGTACGAACGAGCAGCCGGACGACACAAACAACGTGGTCGAGGTTGCGGACTCGGAAAACAGGTTGCTGTCGAATACAGATGCCAGTTTTGACGCAGATCGGGCGACAAACGGGGGAGAGATCCGTATCAGCCGTGGAGGTGTTGAAACAACGATCGGCGGTGAAAAGACCCTGATCAGCGAGAACGAGTTTGCATCCGTAAATGGCGGAAAGCTCTCTGCCCGCGAGAAACTGATGGCGCCGCCAAGCCCGACCACTCCGAGCAATTCGGCCCAAATCGTAGATTCAAGCGGCGCAGGCGTAAGCGTTGCTTTTAGCTGGCAGGACGCAGAGGGTAATCCGGCCGCCAAATATTACCTGCAAATATCGCGGTCGCCGACCTTTGCTTCTGACGCCCTGATGGTCGACCGGAGCGATATGACGAGCCGCGAGTTTCGCCTTTCCGGCCTCTCGCCCGGAACTTATTATTGGCGGGTCAAGGCAACGGGACGTTCGGGCCAGACGACCAACTGGAACGACGCCTGGAAGTTTCTTGTCGTGCGCGCGGGCGAGAGTATATCGATCGACGCCACTGAGTGGAAGGCCGAGCGAGTCGGCGGCAATATCTATCTGCTTTCGGGCCGGACGATGCCGGGAATGACCGTTCGCGCGCAGGGACGCGAGACCATCGCGGGTGCGGACGGAGCATTTAGGATGCAGATTTCGTCGCCATCGATCGAAACCGCGGTCGAGATCGGCGACGGCCGCGGCAATCGCACCGGGTTTATCATTTCACTAAGGAACGGCAACGTTCTCCGCCGGTATTGAGACGGAGGCTGCCATAGGACACGACCACAGCCATAGCCCACGATTCGACGGCCGCACCACCCGGCTCCGTATCGCGCTTGTGCTGACCTTTGTCTACATGCTCGCCGAGGCGGTAGGCGGCTGGCTGACCAATTCGCTCGCCCTTATCGCCGATGCCGGGCACATGCTGACCGATGTCGCCGCGATGAGCCTTACGCTTGGCGCGTTTTGGTTTGCGTCGCGGCCGGCCACGGCGAAAAAGACCTTTGGCTATTATCGTCTCGAGATACTCGCTGCATTCGTAAACGGCATCGCACTCGTGCTGCTTTCGTTCTGGGTGATCTACGAGGCGATCGAACGATGGAGCGCTCCGCCCGAGATCAACGGAGCAAGAATGATGCTGATCGCTTTTGGCGGGCTCATCGTCAACATCATCGCCGCCAAGCTTCTCCACTCAGGCCACAAACACGATCTCAATATGCGGGGAGCGTGGCTTCACGTGATGGGCGATCTGCTTGGCTCGGTAGCCGCCGTGACGGCCGGTATTCTGATCGCGACCCTTGGCTGGTTGTGGGCAGATCCTGTCACCAGTATCCTGATCAGCCTGATAATCATCTTTGGCTCGTGGCGGCTGATATCGGATTCGGTAAACGTGTTGCTCGAGGGCACTCCGCGACACATCGATCTCGCGACGGTCGAGGCCGTTATTGCAGGTACCGAGGGCGTTGTCGGAGTTCACGACCTGCATGTCTGGACGATCTCATCCGGCATCGACGCTCTCTCGGCACATATCAGCCATGGCGAATCGATCGCACATTCCGACCTCCTTGTTCGCGTGCGCGACCGTCTGCACCAGCAGTTTGGCATTGACCACCTTACCATCCAGATGGAGACGATGGATCACGAAGCCGAGGCCGTTTATGTTTGCGAAACCGGCACAAGGTGTTTCGAACCGGCGATGAAGGGACCGATCTAAACGCAGAGACCGCTGAGTACGCAGAGAAGTAAAACGATCTTCTTTTTACTTTGCTTGCTCAGCGGTCTCTGCGTTTAATGTTCTTATGCAAAAGATCGACCTCAAATACGGCCATACCTCGACTTCATTCGATTACGATGAGTCGCGATATGAGATTCTGCGAGCAACCGAGCCTGGTCTGCCGTTGTCAGATGTTGAGATCGGCGAGCGGCTCGATCAACCGCTCGATTCGCCGACGCTGGAAGAGGTTGTCAAAGTCGGCGAGAACGTATTGGTCGTCGTCCCCGACGCGACGCGACAGACAGCGGCAGGGCAGGTCGTTAACCTGGTCGTCCGCCGCCTGATCGCCAATGGTACAGCGGCACACGACATCCGCATCATCTTCGCGACCGGCATTCACCGAAAGGTAACTGAGGCCGAGAAAGCCGCGATCCTTACGCCATTCATCGCCCAACGCATCAAAACTCTTGACCACGATCCGCGTGACCTGATGCAGCTCGTCGGGATAGGAGAGACTTCGGGTGGCATCGAAATAGGCTTAAATAGAGCATTGGTCGAGCACGATCACGTTGTCATTATCGGCGGCGTGACGTTTCACTATTTTGCGGGCTTTACTGGTGGCCGAAAGCTGATCTGCCCGGGCCTTGCCTCGAGCCGGACGATCTCTGAAACTCACAAACTTGCGTTTGATTGCGAAACAAAGACACGCCGAGATGGCGTAGATACGGGGCGACTTGACGGAAACGCGGTCCACGAAGCGTTTGTCGAAGTCGTAACTAGACGCACGCCTGCATTCGCGATCAGTACGATCGTAAACGACGTGGGCGAGGCGGTCGATCTTTACTGCGGCGACTGGCAAACATCCCACCGAGCCGCTTGCGACGCGTATTCCGCGGCAAACACGATCCGAATATCCGAGAAACGAGACCTCGTCATCGCGAGCTGCGGCGGTCATCCACACGACATCAACTTGATCCAGGCTCACAAGGCGCTCGACGCGGCCTCGCGTGCCTGCAATGATGGCGGCACGATCATCCTGGTGGCCGAATGCTCAGAGGGCCTCGGCCGAGGCGATTTTCTAAAATGGTTTGAGGCGGAAAACAGTATTGATCTTGCGGAAAGGCTCTGCACCAAATATCAGGTCAACGGGCAAACGGCTTGGAGCTTGCTCGAAAAAGCCGAGCGTTTCGACATCCGGATCGTAACAAAGATTTCCGAAAGTGTCACCAAAGCTCTACGCCTTGGCAAAACGGACATCGACAATCTAGATCCGGCAACAGCCTCCGGCTATATCATCCCATTCGCCGGAAAGAAGTTGATAGTCGTTCCCTAGCTCAAACAGCAAAAAAAGGGCGCCATAGCCCCCTTTTTTTGATCAAATTACGGAAGAAACTAGACTGATGCTCCGGGATAGCCCGAACCGAGGCGTGCGTCATTGCCCTCTGCAAGGGAATTTACCAGTTCATAGTGAAAGTAGTCGAATTTAGCGGCAACCGGCGGTTGAACGCGTTTATCGTACATCTCGCGGGAGCGATCAATGGCCTCTCTGAGGCGTTCGTAAAGGTCGCTCGCCTCGCGACCCTCGATCACCTTCTTTTCGTTATAGAGTTTGATCTCGGATACGAGCAGGCGGGCGAAACGCCGTGCATCGTTGTGGCTTCGGCGTTCTTCCTCCGGCACCTCGATCGGCAGGTCGACAGGGCGATCGCTGAGGCGGGCCTTTGGAACAGCCGGCGACGCGACAGGAGCCTCGACCACGGGTTCAACTGCAGGTTCGAACCCCCCGGACGGCATACCTGCCGGTGCATACTCCTCTGCTGACGTATCAAATGGGGAGCTGCCGAATATAGCCGATGTCGGCGTCTGATCGAATTGAACCGCAGGTTCAGCCTCGCGAACCGGCTCGAATGTCGGCGAGGGCTCGCTAAATAGCTCGGCACTGACCACTGGCTCGACCGTTTCAAAGCTCTGATATTCAAATGTGTCGGTCTGAATCGATGCAGGCTGCGGTTCGGGTTCGGGTTCTGGTTCGGCTTGATAAGAAGTGAATTGGCTACTATCGTCAACGGGAGCCGCTTCGAAAGCGGCAGCCGGCTCAACTTCTTGCGGCAAACCACCCTCGTATGAAACGCTCTCGCTAAAAGAGAATCCCCCGGCTTCCCCGCTCATCGCTGACGAAAATGGCGTAGCTTGTTCAAACGATTCTGTAGCGCGCGAATCGCTAGATTCCGGGTGAGCGCTTTCAAGGTCGGAATGCTGTGATCCGGATTTTGCCGTTAGGGATGTCGCGTGCAATTCGACTGTAAGCCCGGCAACACGTACCAACATTTCGAGAGCTTCGCGATTTAACATGCCTGCGTCCTCGCCGTGATCAGCGTAGAGCACCGCGACACAACGACCGCGAGCGACCAGCGGGATGGCGAACATTTTATCCGGGTGTCCGAATTTGAGCGGCTCAAGGAATGATGAATCTTCACTATTCAAGCCCGCAGCCCCTTCGGTTGTAGCTAAGGATCGAGCAGCGACGCCAAGGATAGAGTCAGATGAGGTCGGAAAATGTATTTCTCTGACCGCCGCCTCGGCAGCTTCATCGTCTGTACCAAATACTTTCCAGCCAACAAAATTCTCGTTCTTCATAATGAAGAACGCTCCACGCGGCGCAAAATCGGCGGCGTGGTGGACGAGTGATTTGAGGATCGCAGATTGCGAATCCTTGCTGCTGATATCGTTGATCGCGTCGCGAAGAATATCGTAAACCGGTGCTTCCGACGGTGCAGAAGCGATGCCCCCAACTTGATCAAGTTTCTCGGCCTCCGCCATTGCGTTCGCTGCGATCTTTGCACCTTCGTCACGAGCAAGGCGCAAATGCTCTGAGACCGAACCTGAAAACGCAGCATCAAATTCGCGCTCTTTCCCAAGTCGGGCGATGAAAACCGCGACAGCTTCGTCAAATTGGGTTTTGTGCCTCTCAAACTCCGCTTCGATCTTACTCTGAAACTCGGTCGTTTCCTGCCGCATTTCGGCGGCCACGGCCTTGAGGTAATTCTCGAATTCAGTTCTTAGGCTAAGTTCGAGTTCTTCGCTGTTCACTAGGTTTCTCCTCCATCAAAAATGCAAGAATATTAAATATGTAGGCGGTTGGCGGAACTAGGCAGACATAAAGCCCAGAGGTATGTTGCCTCAGCGCAACACGCGGGCATCATTCGAATTATGACGAATCCGGGGCGGTAAAGTCAAGAAATTCTTAATATTCAACAAAATAAAGTTTGTTGAACGTTTGTAGGCGGGATTATACAGCAACAACCGTGATCTCAGGATCGATCTCTTCTTTGATCATATTTTCGATGGCCATTAGCGTACCGGTCAGGGAGCTTGGGCAGCTGCCGCAGGCACCTTCATAGCGGATCGAGAGTTGGTTATCAACGAGTTCGAGTACTTCGAGCCAGCCGCCGTCACCGGCGAGATACGGGCGGATACGGTCGTCTAGCAGGGCCTCGATCTCACCCAACTTTGGATCGTCGCTCGCAGCTGCCGCGATAGCACCGCCAACGGCCGCCGCAGCGACTCTCTTACCGTTACCGTTACTGGACACGACGGCTTCGGCCGCACGGATAGGGACCGCCAGATCCGGCAAGATCTCGTCCCACTCAGCGTCATCGGTCTTTTCGACCGTGATCATCTTGTCCATGTAAAAAACCGAGACGACCTCGCCGACATCGAAAATAGACTTCGCCAACTTGTCCTCGGCACCGGCCTCGGCAGATTTAAAGGAGTGAGATGTGCCATGAGACACGGGCTCCTTCAATATGAATTTCACCGCGTTCGGGTTTGGTGTTTCCTGGATGTCTGCGATCTTTGGCATTGGCTATTACTCTCGAAAACAGGTATTTCGATACCTTACATTTTCGTCAACATTATACACTATTCGCTTCTGATTTTCACAAACATAGAAATAGCTCGGGCGACTGAATCGAAATACAATTCAGCCGCCCGCACTCAAAATAGTTGGCGAGTAGTACTATATGATCCTTAACTCGGACACCAAACCACTACTCGGTGATATGAATATCCTCACGCTTATTGACCCGACCTGACAGAAATACTGCGCCAAGAGCAATGGTCGCAACGACGAGAATTACGAAAACCACCAGGAAAAGTGTATTCGCGCTACCCGTATACTGAAGCCAACAAAAGACGGCCCCAACTGCGGAAACGAGAGCTAATACGGCATAAAGCATGTCCTTCACAAAAATCACCTCCGATCGTAAAAGAGAGTACGACTTAACGAAGCTGCACCGGCAAAAATCGCGAGCCCAGCCCATCGATCCGCCAAAAACCGTTATGTTTTCAAACTTCCTACTGCTTGATATAGCACCATACTAACTCCACTCTATGCGCAAAAGCAAGCGAATTATTGGGCTATGAACGCAGCCTTGCACGGACGATACGTGGTATTTGTCGGTGGTCGGGCAGATGTTCGACAGTTACCCACATTTCCCGGTCAAACATAGCCTCGACTCTGGGCCATTGGCTCATTCCGATCTCTATCAAAAGCGAACCTCGCGGCTTAAGATAGTGTGAAGCTTTGGCGATGATCCGTTGCACTATTTTGAGGCCCCCCGGACCGCCACGCAATGCCAGATGCGGTTCAAAACCTAGTACTTCAGCCTGCAGCGAATCCATCTCGTCATCAGGTATGTAGGGCGGGTTTGAGACGATCAGGTCGAATCGTTCACCCACAGCGTTGAATACGTCGCCTGCCACTAATGACAATCGCGAAGCTACACCGTGGTTCTCGGCATTTGTTCGAGCTAACTTTATCGCCGGAGGCGAAATATCGATCCCGACGGCTGTCGCTTCAGGAACGCTATGGAGGATCGACACCGAGATACAACCGGAGCCCACTCCGATCTCGCAGAATCGCTGATCTTTAAGGATCGTTAGTATCTCTATCGCCGCCTCGACCAGTATCTCGGTCTCGGGCCTCGGTATCAGTACATCAGGCGTGACGATAAAATCGAGGCCCCAGAACTCTTGCTTGCCGGTGAGGTATTGAAATGGCTCCCGCGCCGCCCGGCGTGCGATGAAGCTTGTGAAGGTCGCAAGCTCAATATCATTGAGTACGTATTCGGGATGAGCGACGAGAAACGAACTCGGCTTTTTTAGAATGAAACAAAGCAGCGAGACAGCCTCGCGCCGTGGTTCATCGATTCCGGCTTTTAGGAACGCAGCCGAGGCGGTGGTAAGCGCGTTCGAGATGTCCATTACCGTTTTTGCACAACACGTGCGGGAACACCCGCGACCGTAGTTCCGTCAGGCACGTCCCGGGTGACAACCGCACCGGCACCGACCATCGCGTTTTCGCCAACCGTGATACCGGCAAGGATCGTCGCATTCGACCCAATGCTCGCACCTTTTCTGATAACGATCGGAACCACGCTCCAATCAGCCTCGGATTGAGGTGAACCGTCATCGTTGGTTGCGCGCGGATATTTATCATTTGTAAACATTACGCCGTGACCGATAAAGACATTGTCCTCAATCGTGACGCCTTCGCAGAGAAACGAGTGGCTCGATATCTTGCATCGGCGGCCGATCTTGACACCTTTCTGTATCTCGACAAATGCCCCGACGCGCGTTTCGTCTCCTATCTCGCAGCCGTAGGCGTTGACGAATGCGTAGATCTTCACATCGCGGCCCAACGTTACGTTGTTCAGCCGGATGCAGTTTTCTTGGAGGTATTCGACTGTCAGATTCATTCTCTAATTAATGATTATTAATTATGAAATTACTAATTAACGTAACCGGGAAATCTTCACGCAAGTTCAACCATTCGCCCGCGATCTTTTATTGAGATCTCGGATGCTTCCAAAATGCGTACGACATTCAAGCCTGCACGCCCGTCGGTCAGCGGCTGTTTGTCGTTTAGAATGCAGTCTATAAAGTGCTGTGTCCCGACAGCCAGGGCCTCGGTCTGTTCGAGTTTTGGTGAGAGCATATCGCCGGTACGATATTGGACAAGCGTGTCATAGACGCCCTCGCGGGTCGTCACGTCTATGCCTTTGTCGTAAATTTTCACCTTCTCGCTCGTCTCGTTGTCGTCGAAAACGATCATCGATCTTGTACCGCCGATCAGCGTTTTGCGGATCTTCATCGGGGCTAGCCAGTTTACGTGGAAATGCGCGATCAAGTTGTTCTCGAATTCGAGTGTAAGGTAGGCGATGTCTTCGAGATGGTTGCCGACATGGCAACTGCCTACGGCCGAGACTGCTTTCGGTTGCTGAGCAAGCAGGTAATCACAGATCGAAAGATCGTGCGGAGCGAGATCCCAGATGACGTTGACATCGTGTTGAAACAGCCCGAGATTGACCCGCACAGAATCAAAATAATAAAGGTCCCCAAGCCGGCCCGACGTAATGATCTCCTTCATCTTGCGAACCGCACCGGTGTAGATGAAGGTGTGATCGACAAAGAGTTTGAGGTTATTCGCGTCGGCGATCTCTATCAATTCTTCGGCCTCGGCCGAGCTCGCGGTCATCGGCTTTTCTATAAAGCAGTGTTTGCCGGCAAGCAAAGCTTTTTTGGCGATCTCATGATGTGATGAGACGGGCGTCGCGATCACGACGACATCAATGTCGTCACGGGAAATCACTTCGTTGTGATCCGTCGACGTCTCGATGCCGTGAAACATCTTTTGCATCTTCGCCAGCCGTACTTCGTCACGGTCGCACGCGACGACATCATCGACCGCGTCGGCCGAGAGGAAATTTCTTATAAGATTCGGCCCCCAATAACCGGTACCGATAACTGCAACTTTCATAAATGTCGGACCGCAGGCTGCCAGCCTGCGTGTGTGAAAGTAGAAGACAAGACTCGCAGGCTGGCAGCCTGCGGTCCGACGGTCAATGCCCGCCTTTCGCGAGCAGCATCACCGGCAGCGTCCTGAACATTATCCTTAAGTCGAACAACGGCGACATATTGTCAATATAGAATAGATCAAGTATCACCATATCGTTAAAGTCGACCGCGCTGCGTCCGGCGACTTGCCAGAGGCCGGTGCATCCAGGAATTACCGAGAGGCGGCGGCGATGCCAGTCCTGATACTGCTCGAGTTCGTATGGCATACACGGACGCGGGCCGACAAGACTCATCTCGCCTTTTAACACATTGAAAAGCTGCGGGAGCTCGTCGAGACTCGTCTTTCTAAGGAAGCGCCCGACAGATGTGACGCGCGGATCATTCTCGATCTTCTTAACCGTAGAATCGGATTCGCCATGGATCAGATCACTTACAAAGGCCCGGTGCGAGGAGTCGTCGTTGCCGACGAGCATCGTGCGAAACTTATAGAATTCAAACGGCTTACAGTCCTTACCGATGCGTGTGTGATTGAAGAATATAGGCCCTTTCGAGGTCAGCTTTATCAGTAAGGCGATCACGAGAAAAGGTACAGAAAGTACTATCAACCCGATTACGGTTACAACTAGATCAAAGACCCGCTTGTACACGCTAAATAGGGCATTATCGTAATTCTGCGGCATCTTCATTACGGGTACGCCGAGATATTTTTCGAGCAGGACCTTCTCGGGGATTATGTTGTAAAGCTCAGAGACCAGCCGCACCTCGGCCCGCGTATCCTGAGCCTTGTCGATGATCTCAAGCAATGTTTTGTGCGTAACATCGCTCTCCGCGATGATGATCTCGTCGATATCGTGATCGTCGACGAGCCGTTTCAGGTCGGTGAGGTTGCCGAGATTTGTGAGATGTTCAAAGACGCGTTCGCCGGTCGCAAGTTCGTCGTTGATAAACCCGACGACCTTAAATCCATGGCTGTCATCGACCTCGATCTGCGCTGCGACCGTCTTTGCCGTGCGGTCCTTACCAATGATCGCGACTCGCCGCTCGAGAATCTTTTTCTGCGAAGCAAATGCAAACAACCGTCTAAAAACCAATGTCCTAAACGAAACGATCGTCACCAAAGAGATCCCGACAAACATCGCCAACACGAGACGCGACTCAACAAAATCGAGCCGCTTGAAGACAAACGTGATCAAGATCAACCCGAGCAGCCCATAGATCAGCGATTTAAAGATCGAGACGACCTGCTCGCCGAACGACATAAAGTTGTTCAACTTATAGAGGTTGAAATGCTGGAAAATGACGATCCAAACCAGCGAATAGACGACGATCAAAGCCCCCTGTGTTCGTACGAGTGGCCTCGAAAGCAGTTCGACCAGCGGTACACCATAAAACCGGATCAAGATAGCCGCAACCCAAGCCCCCAGCAGCAACATATAGTCGCAGCCCGCGAGGAAGAATTTGTATTTCGGGTATTGTTTGAACATCGATAGATGACGAGAGTATCAGTTTGATAATTTTTTAATATTCCCGATTTTCTTATTGAGATTGCTGTCCTTTTCCGGCCCGAATTTATTGAACTCGTCCTCAGTGCCCACAAAGAACTCTTGAACAATGTCAGTTCGTTCGTCGTAATTTTTTCCTGACCATCCGGTGGATCCTCCCCAAATCAAACCTCCTTTTCCCCAAGTGGTTTGCAAAAGCTCTTGGCGGTTACCATCTAAAGAATAATAGTATTGATCTTTCGACCAGCCATATTCGATGTTTGATGATGTCGCCAGAACACCGGAAGGTGGGAACACGAACAAATAATGGTCTTCTTCGATCGGTAGCGTAGGCTGTCCGCTTACATCGAACTTAACCTGAACCCATCCAACATAACCATCCGGAATCAAGTAACGCGAAGGACGGCGGGTGGATTGGTACCCGCATCCAAAGCATATAATGGCGATCGCTATGCAAATGAGAATTGTAAAGCTGTTTCTTCGCATATCGTAATATTGGCTACTGCCTAACCGTACTTGTCTATCTCGCCTATTACAAACCTTTCAACCCTGTCGGTCAATTCACTTGAGTTTGCCCTTTCCGCTCGGCGTCGAAGATCGATCCGGGCGATGTCTTCGATCTCACGAACAAAAGTGATCAACCCCTCCCTCTCCATCTGCGCATCTAGCGAGCCCAAACGGCCCGCGAAAATACTGTAAACCGGTACACCTAACAATGCGGCCTCGCGGTTCATGGTACCGCCGCCTGAGATCAGCAGATCGGCGGCAAAGGCAAACTGCAAACCGTCGACCGCCTCACGAAGAACAGTGAAACTGCCATGTGTCAATGCCATTCGCTTGATGGCAGCCTCGATCTCATCTCCCTGTTCGGATGTCCTTGGCACTATTGCCGTAAGAACGCCGTCGGAGCGGAGCAGATACTTCATCAGGCCGTCGAAGATCTCGTCGCTCTTCGACGAATGATAGTTCGCGGTCGTCGCGGGTGGCCGCAGAACTGCGAAAACGCTTTCCGGATCACATTCGTGCTTTGCCAAAAAATCTTTCCTGAATTTCGGATCGGGCTGAAAGCCGCGAATATAAAGCTCTTCCTTTATTCCCGGATACTTAACACGTTTATTCTTTGCAAGTCCGATCTCGTCGAGCACGCTGTCAGGAATTCGCTCAGGCACGAGTACGCGGTCTGAGAACGTGTTAAAAATACGAGTCTCGGTAAACTCGTAATCGTACATCGTCACGACCGGAATCTTGAGCCAACGTCCGGCCAGCACCATCGAACGCGAGCCGTGACTTACTGCAACCGAGATCTTTGGGCCGGTTTTAATGAACGCCGCCAGTTGCCGCGCCCGCCCGAGCGTGCCGAGGATCTTGCTGAGCTTTCCCTTGCCATGGTGACGCCCAATGACGGTGAACGTACCGTCAAGGCCGTGCAGTTTTAGCAGTTCGATGGTCTGCGAATGCTCGCGTGCGGTTAGAATGACGTTAACGCCGCTTTCGCGATAATGCCTAATTACCGGCACAAACAGCGGCACGTGGGGCGAATTATCGAGATCGATCCAGATTGTTCGGGGCGAGTTTATCATGTGCAGAGTGCAAGCTTCAGCTTGTTTTGCGGCGCCAGAAACAAGCTAAAGCTTGCACTCTAAACTTACGCCGCCGTTTCCGCAGATCGAGAAACCGTACTCTTCAGCACCTCACACACATGCACGATCATCTCATCCGTCAACTCTGCATACATCGGCAAACTAAGAAGTTCGCTCATCTGTGAATATGCGACCGGAAAATCACTCGGTTGATGACCGAGGTGAGCGTATGCGTCGAGAAATGGCAAGGCCGTAGGATAATGCAGGCCGGTGTCGATGCCCGCTTCGTTCAGTTTGGCCGCAACGCCATCACGGTCTGCGACGCGAATTACATATAGATGATACGCGTGAGTCGAATGATCCGGCGCAATCGGTAGAGAAATCCCTGTGTCTGCAGGCAGCTCGCTGTACCGTGCCGCGTTGCGACGGCGGGCGTCGAGCCAACTGTCCAGGTGCGGTAATTTGACCGACAACACGGCCGCCTGAATGCCGTCCATCCTGCTGTTGCGGCCTACGATAGTGTGTTTATATTTTGCAGGCTGGCCGTGGTTTGCGATGAGGCGGCAACGCTCGGCGAGAGCGGCGTCATTCGTCACGATCGCTCCGGCATCGCCATAGGCTCCGAGATTCTTGCCCGGGTAAAAACTAAAGGTCGCGATGTCGCCAAAGGTGCCGGTTCGTTTACCTTTGTAATCCGCACCGTGCGATTGAGCGCAATCTTCGATGACTTTCAGGCCGTGTTTCTTTGCGATAGCCACCACCGCGTCCATCTCTGCGGGCAAGCCATAGAGATGAACGGGAATAATGGCCTTGGTCCGCGAGGTTATTTTTTCCTCGATCCTTGCCGTGTCGATGTTGTAAAAATTTGGTTCGCAATCGACAAAGACCGGCGTGGCTCCGACGTTGCTGACTGCTTCGGCTGTTGCAAAGAATGTATTCGCGGGCACGATCACTTCATCACCTGTTCCGATTCCGAGAGCGGAAAGGGCGATCTCGATCGCATCGGTGCCATTGGCGACGGCGATGCAGTGTCCGGTGCCGATGTACCCGGCAAACGAATTCTCAAATGTCGTCGCATACCGCCCTGCGACAAACGCCGTTTCGCCGACGACCGTGAGTATCGCCTCATCAAGCTCGGCCCTGAGGCTATTGTACTGTGCCTTGAGGTCTACAAATGGTACACGCATAATGATCGATCGTTGTGAAAGATCGATAGCGACATTATGCGGCACTAAGCCCCGTTTCCAAAAGTCGGTTCGAGCCGATGAAATCGAACTTGTTTCCCGCAGCAATGCTGAGTAGTATTAGCTCTTGATTTGGCAATGAAACAGATACTTCAAGATAACCGTTCGGGTGTCGTCTCTGTATATGACGTACCGGCTCCGGGCGTTCAACGCGGCCGCTTACTGGTACGAACAGCTACGTCGCTGATCAGTGCTGGAACCGAGAAAAGCACGGTCGATATGGGCAAAAAGAGCCTACTCGGCAAAGCTCGGGAACGGCCCGACCTCGTAAAACAAGTTATTCATAAGGCCCGTACTGAAGGTCTGATAAACACCTATTCCGCGGTCAAAGCTAAACTCGACAGTACAACGGCTCTCGGATACAGCGCCGCCGGAATCGTCGCCGCCGTCGGTGAGGGTGTCACCGGATTTAATGTCGGCGATCGCGTTGCGTGTGCCGGTGCTGGCTACGCATCGCACGCTGAGATGATCTCGGTTCCACAAAATCTATGCGTCCGGCTTCCCGAGTCGATTAGCCTTGACGAAGGCGCTTTTGGAACGCTCGGTGCCATTGCTCTTCAGGGTGTCCGCCTTGCTGAGCCGACTTTGGGCGAGGCCATTGTCGTCATCGGCCTCGGATTACTGGGCCAGATCACTGTGCAATTGCTAAAGGCGAACGGCTGCCGTGTTTTCGGCGTCGACATCGACGAGACGAAACTCGAGCTCGCCCGTGAACTCGGGGCCGAGATGTGCTCTTCGCCGGAATCCGCACGCGGCGTCATCCGGGAATGGTCACGCGGACGCGGAGCTGACGCCGTTCTTATCACCGCGGCGACGCCTTCGAATGACCCGATCGAACTTGCCGGTGATGTTTCCCGTGCAAAGGGCCGCGTTGTCGTCGTCGGACTGGTCGGCATGGATGTGCCGCGAAACGTCTATTTTCTAAAAGAATTGCCGCTTCTGATATCGATGTCCTACGGCCCCGGCCGCTACGACCCGGAATACGAGGAACGCGGCCACGATTATCCGTTTTCCTATGTCCGCTGGACGGAAGGCCGCAACCTCGAGGCATTTTTCGATCTGATCGCGACCAGGAGCATAACGGTTGAAAAACTGATCTCACACCGCTTTCCGATCGAGCTTGGCGAGGGCGCATACAAACTCATCTCCGGCGAGACCAAAGAGCCATATCTCGGCATCGCGCTGCAGTACGACACGGAAAAAGAACTGGTCTCCAAATTAGAGCTTGAAAAGAAGACGGCGGCTCCGGCCTCGAACATCCATGTCGGAATGATCGGTGCCGGCGGCTATGCGAGCGGGGTGCTGCTTCCAAATTTTAAAGCAAATGGTGTCGATTTCCGCATTATCGCGTCGGCGTCAGGCTTGACCGCGAAAAACGTGGGGCGACAGTTCGGTTTTGGGTCATGCGGTTCAAGTGCGGACGACGTATTGCAGGATGATTCAGTGAATCTGATCGTGATTGCGAGCCGGCATGACTCTCACGCATCGCTTGTTCAAAAGGCATTAGAGCAAAACCAACATGTATTTGTGGAAAAGCCGCTTGCTATGAGCGATGCTGAACTCGATGCGGTCGTGGCCGCTGCCACCGCCTCAAGCGGACAGTTGATGGTCGGATTCAACCGTCGTTTCTCGCCAGCTGCCAGAAAGGCACAGGAGTTCTTCAAAGACCGGCAGTCTCCACTTTCTATCCTGTATCGCATAAACGCAGGCCGTGTTGCACGTGACAGTTGGGTACAGGATCCGATCCAGGGCGGAGGACGAATTATCGGCGAAGTATGCCATTTTATTGATCTGATGCATTTTTTGACCGGTTCGGTCACAACTCGTGTTTTCGCCGAATCTGTTACCAGCCGGAACCACGAGATCACGGACGCGGATTCTGTGTTTATCTCGCTAAAATTTGCCGACGGATCCAACGGATCGATCGCCTATCTCGCCGAAGGTGACCGCTCGATGCCAAAGGAGCACGTTGAGATCTACGGCGGAGGCAAGACCTTTGTGATCGACGATTTTCGCAAAGCCATAATGTTTGATGGAAGCGAAAAGGTGAGCAAACTAAAATCTCAGGATAAGGGGCAGGCCGAGGCGATCCGTGTTGTGTGCTCGACCGTTTTGAATGGCGGAGAGGCTCCGATCGCTCTTAATGATCTCGAAGCAACGACCCGTGCTACCTTCAGAATTGTCGATTCGCTTCGAACTGGTGAGGTTCTAAGCCTTTGACCTTGCCGATATTAGATCGTAGATCTTGCCGGCCAGAAAACTTAGTGACACCGCCGAAATTATCATAAGAATATGCGTCATCGCGAGAACATACCGATATTCGGTGTGGATCAGCGCTTGGACGGACATATAGTACAGAGGCACGACTGCTAAGATCATTAGTTTTGCACGTCGTTCCTTTTCGATAAGCAAAATTATCACTCCAAGTATCGTAAGCGGTAGAAAAATAGCGGTAATAAATAGCTTTTGAAACAGCTTCAGCGGGACGTTAAGGTAATACAAAGCTGGAATTGTTGTATCTTTTTCATCGCGTTCCGTGGCATTTACCGGAACTCTTTCCATTCGAAGCGTCGTGAAACCTCGATGCAAAACGCTCTTAAAATACCAACCGGGATTAGACCCGACTACAGACAAACCGATCTTGATCCTTTCGCGTTCTCGATTGACCCCGTCAGGATTTAGCAGCTGTCCGTAATAATCCGGCCGGTTGGCATGTAATGCGTCCATTTCCATAACACCTTCATCCGTCGAAGGTACGCCAAATCTTCTGTCCGGGTCATAGTCACCTAAGCCCTCAACAAAAGTCGTGCCCATTCCCAGTGAAACAGGAATAAAACTCTGAAAAACCGCGTAATTGCGTATCGTGATCGGCGAAATGGTCAGAACGAATGCTGCGATCAGAATTACGCTGAATTTAAGTCGGATTTGCTTAGGCAGGAAAAACATAGAAGATGCGGCAAAAAAGAGGGGCAACACCATGGCATTTGACCGAAGCCAACACGAGAGTCCGACCGAAACCCCGCAAGAAATAGCCATCGTCAATCGCGTATCCTTAACGGCTCGCACAAGAAAATAGACCGCCAAGAGTATGGGCAGCACGCTAAGCTCGTCCGGCAAGATGATCGCCGAATAATAAGCAAATTGCGGCGCTACGGCCACGAGAATACCGGCAGTAACTCCGGTCTTGAAATCAAATAAGCGCCGCGCGATAAGAAAGACCAAGATCGACGCGAAGGAACAAAGAAATATCTGCAATATCCGTAACGCCTCGTTCCCACCGAAGATCCCATAGGCAGCGGCAATGAATAAAGGGTAACCGGGCGGATGTAATAGTACTGACGCGTCTGATGGCGGATTTGGGCCGGCTAGGAAAGTGCCAACGTCACCGCGAAGCAGCGTTCTTGCGTCCTCCTTATACAGATGAGTAACGACGTATTGCACGCCATCCATCGCAACCTTATTGTTTTGCCAGACCACGAATCGCACCCCAAAGGCGAGCGCCATCAAGGCAACACATACGATCACACCTCGACGCGAACATCGAATATTCCCATCTGACTCTGTTTTGCCGATCAGCATCCTGGTGTGTCTGCAACAAAATCGAAACGTTTAGTCCAGAAAAAGGCCCATCCAGAGCTCGAACGTCAAGAGTTGGAAAACCTGAAGACTCAGATCCTCAGTTCCCGATTCGTTGATCTTCACAATTCGGCGAACCGCATTCGCATCAAACAAGCCGCGTCGCCTTATCGTCTCCTCACTTAGAAGGTCATCGACCATTGGTTTCAAAGGCCCACGAAGCCATGACCGGATCGGCGCCCCAAATCCGGCCTTTTTACGCCAAATAACCTCTTTTGGCAACAGCCGCTCCGCGGCCTTCTTTAGAATATACTTCCGCTTTAATCCCTTTATTTTTAAATGGCTGGGAATGCGGGCCGACATTTCGACCATCTCCTTATTCAGAAAAGGTGTTCTTACCTCAAGATTAGCGGCCATCGACGTCCGATCTGTCGTGTCGAGATTTAGAGCCGGCATGAACGTCTTAAAATCGACGTAAAGAAGGCGATTGATCGGCGACTCGCCGCGACATTTTTCAAAGAATTTTGTATGAGTTTTATATGCGTCAAAGTGCGACATTTCTTCGCTTAGCCCGGTCGCAAACAACTCCTGTTTCATAGCGTCGGTAAAGTATGTACCAAACCCCAGGTATCTTTCCTCGAAGTCCATCGCTGCGCTTTGCGCAAATTTCTTTGCATTGCGCAGCGGTGCCGTAAATTTGCCCCGAAGCCCGCCGTAAAGAAGGCTGTCGATCGTCTTCATTGCGGGCCGCCGGATCGCGGACGGTATGCGATCGGTGACCGCCGCGATCTGCATCGCCATTTGCCGTGGATAACCCGCAAATATCTCGTCGCCGCCCATTCCCGAAAGCATCACCCTTTGCGTTTCCCTCGCCTGCTGCGAGATCAAAAACGACGGTATTGCCATATCGATAACAGGAGCGTCCTGATGCCAGACAAGTTTTGGCAGAAGTTCAGTCACGTTCGGCGTGAGCAGCGTTTCGTGATAATTGATCGGCAATAATTCCGCTACACGCCGCGACCATTCTACATCGTCGGGAATTATGTCGTATCGCAGATCGTCGGCCGAAATGCCAGTTGTATAGGTCGAGATATTTTCTTTTGAGTGCCGTGTCATTAGGGCGACCAAGGCGGACGAATCGACGCCGCCGGACAGAAAGGCCCCGAGCGGAACATCGGCGATCATTTCCATCTCGGTCACGCGGTCGAGCGTCGAAAGTACGCGTTCGGCCCATTCTGCCTCGCTTCCAGCGCTTCCCTCGACTGAAAAATCAAGGTCCCACCATTCGTGGGTCGTCGCCTCACCGTCTTTCCAAACCAGATAATGCCCCGGCATTAGCTGGTTGATACCCTTGAAAAGGGTCAACGGCGGCACTGGCCATAGAAAAGTGAGGAATTGATTCAGGCCTTCGTTATCGAGCTCGGCTTTTATTAACTTGGTCGCAAGAATGGCCTTTATTTCGGACCCAAATATGAGCCTGCGGCCAACATTTGCGAAAAAAAGAGGTTTGATGCCAGCCCGGTCGCGAGCGAGAGTGAGGGCCTTTTCTTGATCGTCCCAAACGGCAAATGCAAACATGCCGTTGAGCTTGTCAAGACAGCCGATGTTCCACCGGCGAAAAGCCTTTAACAGAACCTCAGTGTCCGAACCGGTGGTAAAGACCTCGCCAAGCGATTCCATTTCGCGACGCAGGTCTTTGTAATTGTAGATCTCGCCGTTAAGGACGATGGCGTATCGGCGATCTTCGGTAAACATCGGCTGATGGCCGGCCGGGGACGTGTCGATTATAGAAAGGCGGCGATGGCCGAGACATGCTTTTTGGCTGTCGGAGCCAAACGCGTCGGAAATAAACACGCCCTCGTCGTCGCGTCCGCGGTGCTCAATAGACTTGAGCGCGGCTCCGATAAGCCTTTCTGGATCGGGTGAAATGATGCCGGCAATTCCGCACATATTATTTTTTTGGCTTCATTTCCGCCCACAGATGCCAACCGAGCAGGCCTGCGAGAGGCAGACCGCGTACCGGTAGCGGCGGCGCATGCATAAATTCTTTGTGGGTCTCGACGAGTTCAAAAGCTGAAAAATCCTGCTTTATCTCTCTGCGATCATAAACCTTTGAATATGGGTTGAAAGGCCCGTCGGTGCTAACGTTGACAAAATTTTGCATCGCCATATATTTCCAAATGCCGGCCTTTTTAGCGTTGGCTAGATGATCGCCATAAATGCCGCCCGCTCTGATACCAAGTGCGTACAGGGCAAGCAAACCGATCCGGCGAGCGACCGATATCGAGACCAGATAATTTAGCGACCATTTTGCGTAGAGCATCATGATCAACTTTCCGTCCGGCTTTAACACACGGGCGATCTCGGCCTGAGCCCTGCCGATTTCCGGTATATGGTGCAGCACGCCATGGGTGAATACAAGGTCGAACGAATTATTGTCGAATGGCAATTCGAGAGCACTCGCTCGCTCAATCCGTTCAAATCCCTTGAGCCCTTTCAATTCGAAACGCATCCTAACGCGCTTTACCGACTCTTCTGTCAGGTCAACGCCATTGTAAATGCCGCCTCTCGATTCGATCTGCTCTGCATCCGCGCCTTGACCGAGTCCTATCTCTAATACTCTCTTGCCATTAAAATCGATCCGGTCAAGATTCTTTAGAATATGCGGCTCTTTCTGATAGCGATAGGTGTCGTATCGCTCAAAAAAATCGGCGTATTCCGCGATGGTCTCTTCGCTAAGATCACCGACAAGCTCCGCACCGCACGGATGTGTCTGCCAAAAGTCTTTGATCTCATTCTCCATCGTGCTATCGGCTTTCCGCCTCGATCAATCGTGCAATTGCGTACGCCATCCACGCTTGACCCCAACGCATAAAAGGCGTCTTTACGGTGGAGTTTTTCCGTTTCTGATAATAAAAAGATCCGTCGGCGTCGAGCATATTCGCTGCAACCCATTCCGCGATCTTTCTTGCTAATGGCAGCATCCGATTGTCCTGCTCGCAAAGTTCGGCCAGCGTGGCTATTGCCACAGCTGCCGAGTGAATATCGACAGGGTAAACCTTGGTATCATAATACTTTGGCGTGCCGTCCTCGAGGAAAAAATTATTTAGCCAATATTCCGTTCCCTTGCGGACGGGGTCGTGTGTTTCGTCGCTCAATCCCGGTACAGCATCGGAAATACGCTTCAGGGAAAGAAGAATATACGCAGTATGAAAATTGTCCGCCCATCCCTGGGAGGTATTTTCGCCATACACCCAAGCTCCGTCGTTTCTTTGTCGCCGAATAACAAAACGCGCAGCTTTCGTCGCCAGATCAAGATACTCGTCATTGCCCGCAATAGCACCGACTCGGACTAAACATTCGCCCGCTAGCAGGCTCGCATTGTAGATCACACTGCGGTCAAGCGGCGTGTAGCTGAAACATATCTCGTCGTCCGTCTCGACGACGAGATTTAGTTCGGTTAAGACGAACACGCATATCTCTTGGGCTTTCTTTAGATACGTTTCGTCGCCAAATTCCTCGTAAGCTTCGATATACGCTTGCGACGCAAATGCAGTTGGCACGATCGCCGGCGTGCCCTTTGGAGCATAGAAAACACGTGACTGCCAATCAAAGTTGTAACCGAAACTCCTTGTAACCGCTCGCTCGCCGAAACGGCCGACGATCGCAACGCTATCCAACTCACTTAACAAACGCCGAGCTTCGTCACCATGTCTTTCAATACCGGAGGCTCGAAAACGAGCCAGCTCGGCTAACGCAAACAGCGCGAGCCCTTTAGGATTAACGCCTTTCGCCACCCTTAGGATCGGACGCAGATCGTAGGCCGATCGCTTGATAAGCTGTAGCCAGCCCAAACGCGTTGCAGCAAAATGCTTTAACGGTGACATTTGAAATAGTCTGCTGTTCAAACCGTCGAACGGATCATGACCCGCAAAGCCGCGCGCGGAGCAATACGCAAACAATCGATCATAGTTATGAACTAAGTTGGGCGGCATCTATTCGGGAAATAAGAAGTAGTATAACCCGTTCTTTCTTACGGTCCCCAGTCAGAATGCCGGACTGCCGAGCAACCTTTTCCCCGCTTGCGCGCAACAAAAATGATATCCATGGCGTAAAATGCCACCAGAACATTTTTATCAATAACTCAAACTAGCTTTTTGGAGGTTTTATGTTTACAAGATCATTTGTTTCGATCCTGATCGTAACTTCGTCGTTTATTTTGGCAATCGGCCAAACGCCTGAGGCCAAGAAGGACAAAGCTCCGCCGACGCCGCAGACATTTGCTTTCGCGTTTGAGGGCGATGGCGGATATCTTGGTGTGCAGACAGTCGAGGTGAACAAGGAAAATTTCTCGAGGTTTGGCCTTCGTGATGTTCGCGGTGTCGCGGTCGAGAAAGTTTTGGAAAATTCACCCGCAGCAGCAGCCGGAATCAAGAATGGCGACGTGATAGTTCGTCTTAATGGCGAAGAGATCACGAGCGCACGCAAATTGACGCGTCTTGTCAGCGAGACCGATCCCGATCATCAGGTAAAGATCACGGTCGTCAGAAACGGCAGCGAGCAGGAGATCACCGCGACCGTCGGCAAGCGTCCAACGCCGAAATTTGGCGAGGGCAATTTCGCGTTTACGATGCCGCCAATGGGCAAGATCGAAATGCCCGATCTGAAGGGCCTCGAAAAGCTCAAAGATCTGCCGCAATTCAAAGAGTTTCCTAAAATGGACGGACCCGGCGTTTGGACCTCGCCCGACGGCAACTCGCGTGTCTTTCCCTGGCGCAGCGGCGAGGTCCGCGTCATCGGCGTCGGCGTAACCTCGCTCACCAAACAGCTCGCTCAGCACTTCGGCGTTGACGGCGGCGTTATGATCAATGAGGTTCGCGAGAATTCCGCAGCCGCAAAGGCCGGCCTGAAAGCGGGTGACATCATCGTCGAAGCCAACGGCAAAGCGGTCAAAGCAGACATCGATCTGATCCGCGAGGTCAACGTCAAAAAAGAAGGCGATGTCCAGCTAACGATCGTTCGCGACGGCAAGCGACAAACGATCTCAGTAACACCAGAGGTATCGAAGGACGGCGGGTTTATGTTCAAGACCGATGGCGACGACGGCATGTCGCTGCTCGCCCCACCGGCCGCCCCGGTACGTGTCATGCCAGCACCGGCTGCACCGCGAACACCGGCCGCACGATTCACACCGATGCCAGCTCTTCGGTGGAATAGGATCATCTAGTCAGAACGCCCTGCTCAAGCGCGGGGGGAACGCACACTCTGTCATGGCCTTTGATGACAAAGGATCAATTTTTGTAAAAGTCGGACCGCCCGCTCACGCAGGCGGTTCTGACTTTATAGCAACCTGAATTCCGGGTGGCTCCCTCGCCGCCAGATAAAGCCGTCGAGGACGTAGTGAGTGACCTGCGGGACGGTTAGCAGCGGCACGACGAACATCTTCACCGTCCGACCCCAATCCCAATCGCCGCCAAATAGCCACTGTTTGTCATGCCACACGCCGCGGTGCCAGAAGAGTTCCTCGACGTACGCAAGCGCCCAGAGGGTTGCGAGAAATACGATCCAGTTTGACGAAAACGCTCTATACACGCCGCCCGCTGTTTCACGCCGAAATTTCGCGTACATGTAGATCAAAGCAAAGTACGGCACGCCGTGGATGATGACGTTCGTCACCGTAAAGGCGTAGTCGGAATTGAAATAGACTATGCCGACGTACCAGCAGATCGCGGTGGTCGCGACGACGATATCCTTGCCGATGTTCAGAAAACCGGTCATGAAAAGTTGGTAGATCGATTTTGCGAAATACGCGGTCAGAGCAAGTACATAAGCCGGAAAAAGGACCTTCGCTACGATCGTCGGGAGCGGTACAAAATCGTTCTGCACAAACCACTCAAAATTCCTCGGCACCGAAGTCATCCAGAACGCGAGCGGATATACCGACGCCAGATAGACCGCAACCGCATCGATCCACCACGTCGCTCGCGACGTCTCACCCAGCTTACGACGATACAACGCAACCCAGCCATACTGCTGCCGCACAAAATGAAACACCGCGATAACGGCGAGCACCTTCCAAAACACCAACTCGCCCTCGGAATACAGAGCAACGCCGATCGCGTACCCGAATACTGGGACAAGCAAATACAACCAAAAGCGTCGTTTGAGTTCTTCTTTGTCGAAATAGACCCGGAACGAGGTCGACCAGACGTGAGCAACATCGATCAGCAAAACACCAGTGACCCAAGTCCATTCGGGCGAGTCGCCGTTCAAAACGCCGATCTGTGCCCCGACAACGAGCAGTAGCAACGACACAACGGCACTGCCGAGAAAGACCATTAGGTCAGTTTCTCGGGAGAATAGCCAGTAGTTGGATTTATCAATGTTCTCCATGTAGGCCGATACCTATTATTCTGCTTCGATCCTTGGTTTTCTTTTTTCAAAAAAGAAACTTATCCAAATGATCACTTGGCCTGATACGTACCAAAAGGTCGTGAAAATAATAAAACCTGCATCCATTTGCCATATCTCTGACCAGCTTTTTACAAAGCCTTTTGCAAAACGCGGAACAAACATCGCGGTAATCACATAGTGAACAAAAAATGTAAGAAAAAAAATGATCCTGTTCCTTAGGTTGTTGACACCCCTCAGCAGAAAAATACCGAACAAAACAAGCGGCCACGTGAAGATAGGTGGAACAAAAACCGGAGTTCCTCCTTTCGGCTCCGGACCAAGTCCTAAGAAGGCCAAAAAAACATAGCCGAGCGTGTAGATACCCGAAAATGCTGCCAAATTGAATAGTGTCGGTTTTGGAAAGCTCATCGGATTTTCATGGATACTTCCTTTGCGGCGCGCAGTCCATGATAAAACGCTTCCTCGAAAAGTGCGATTCCGCTGAGATCCGTGTGGGCGAAATGGATGTTGCGGTATGGTTTCATCGCTTTTTCGCGGACACCGCTCCAGATGAAATTCGTACGGGGCGAGATCATTGCGTGGCCCCAACGCATGATGTCAATCCGCGTCGTGAGTTCGTAAATGTCGGGATGCGCTCGTGACAGATCGGTTAGACAGACGTCGGCGAGATCGCGCCAGCGATAATCGAAGAGTTTGGTGCGGCCATTCTCTTCGTGGCACATCGGGTAGTAGTAGGTCAGGATGGTCGGGCCGTAGTCGATGCCTTTTTGGTGTGTGGCGGTTACGTAACCAAGCGAAGGGCTTTCGTACAGGACGTTATCCCAGGAGAGCGGAAAGTCTTTTGCGAAACGCGGCTTTGGACGATCCTTCAGGAATAGGTTCGCGACAAACCACGCGTTGTGATGAAATTCACCGGCAGCAAAAGGGGCGCCTTCGCGAAAGCCGCGAATGATGTACGGCGCCGTAAACATCGGCGAAGCGAAGATCGCCTTATCGCAATGAATACCGCGAAGCTCGCCGCCATCGAGACAGATCACATCGACGCCTTTGTCCGTCGGCACGACCGAGACGACCATTTGAGATCTGCGAATATTGTCCTTGACCTGTTCAGCCAGATGCCCAACGAATTTGCCGTTCCCTTCGGAAAAGGTGATGAACGGCTGCGACTCTTCGCCGCTCTTTCGGACACGCGAACAGAAATAGAACAGTCCGGCCCACGCTGATGTCTGCTCGAGCTTCAGCCCGTAATCGTCGCGGCAGGCGTAGTCGCAATACCAGACGAGACGCTCCGAATTCAGCCCATTCTGAAGCAGCCATTCGCCGAACGATATCTTATCTAACGATGTCACCTCAGCATCGCTTGAACAATTTGCCAGCGGCACGGCGAAGGCACGCTTTCCTGCAGCATCGCGCCAATTCACCCATTTGTCGATATGTCCCTGAAACGCAGCAAACTGGCTCTTGTCCTCTTCGCTCTCGCCAACATGCAAATACAGGCCGTCGTACCAACGGCCCTTGAAAAAGACACGCTCCTCAGGATCGCGGCATAGATACTGTTCCTTGACGATCACCTCGCCGCTCGTACCGCGGCCCTCGGTCAACGCCATTTCGTCGAGCAGCGAGATCAGCTCAACATTCTCCTGAAAAGGAACCGGCAAATAGTGTGCTCCCCAAGGATAACCCACGGGTTCACCTGGCCCGCTAGACGATGTGCCGCCGACCTGTTTCTCTAATTCGAGCAAAACAAAATCGTCAAACCTTTCTCTCTTAAAGTTCCAAGCGGCCGTCAACCCCGCAATGCCCCCGCCAATGATCGCGACCCTTTTTGATTCCCAACGATCGGTCGGAACCTCAAAAGTCCTCATCTCCCGCAGCACATGCCCGAGCGAAACGTCCTGCCCGACGATCTCGCCAATCGGAAACCGGCGCGGTTCACTCGAGCGACAAGCCGCCAACGCGAGCGGTGCTCCGAGAAATGTGGTGAGTAATTCACGACGTGAAAGCGGCATTTTTCAAGGCTACTGCTCGACCCGTCTCCATTCGGTCTCGTAGTACCGAACGAGTGCTTGATTGTCTAACCGGTTGATCTCAAGCTCTTCGTCGGGTTTTGATGTGTCATTCGGGAATTCGAAAAGCGAGGGGAAAGTGTCGTTGTTAAGGAAACGCATTTCGACACCGGGCCGCGGTTGTTGAGGTTCGTCGAAAGGTTGGAGCCGTGCTAGTGCGAAACCCCATATTCCGAAGCTCGGAACCGTAGTCTGAAAAGGTTTGACATAGAAGCCACTTGCCTCGAGCGTTTTCATCACCGACCAGAAGGACTTTCGCGCAATTAGCGGTGAAGTAGTCTGTATAACGACGGCGGATTCTGGTTGCAACTTCTGCTTGAGCAGATTGTAGAAGCGTGTTGAGTACAGCTTACCTAGAGCAAAATTATTTGGATCGGGAAAATCAATGATCGCAATGTCGAATGGCAGTTTTTCATTGTTGTCGAGCCAGACAAATGCGTCGCCGTTGTGAACCGTGACGCGAGAGTCGTCGAAGGCATGTTTATTCAGTTCACCGAGTGCCGGAAAGGCCTTTGAAAGTCCGGTCATCATCGGATCGAGATCGACGAGATCTACTGTCTCGACCGATGGATATTTCAATATTTCGCGCAGAGCAAGACCGTCTCCGCCACCGAGGACAAGGACACGTTTTGGCTCGCCGGCATATGCCGCAAACGCGGGGTGAACAAGGGCTTCGTGATAGCGGTATTCATCGAACGAACTGAACTGAAGGTTGCCGTTCAGAAACAGGGCGTGGCCCGTCTTTCCTTTTGTGACGACGATGCGTTGATAAGGTGAGCTCTTTGCGTACACGATGTTATCAACGAAAAGGCCGTCTTCTGCGAGTGTCGTAAGACTGTCCGCCTTGATCAATGCGATCGCGAGCAGGACGATGACGATAAATCCTTTGACCCGGAGGATCGTGCTTTTACGCTTGGTCAGTAGTGGTTCGAGCAGCCAAGTCGCCCAAATGCCGACCCCGGCATTGAGCATTCCAAAAAGAAGCGAGGTGCGATTTAGCCCTAGCTTAGGTACAAGAAAGATCGGAAACAATAGAGAGGCGACTAATGCCCCCACATAATCGAGAGCCAGAACACGCGAAACGAGCTCTTTGAAATCGAGCTTGTCCTTCAAGATCCGCATCAGCAGCGGAATTTCCAGCCCGACAAGCGTGCCGATGACAAATACCATCGAGTAAAGAATGATGCTGAAATACGTGACGTACGCAAAAGTCAGAAAGAGCAGCGGCGCTGAGAAACCGCCGATGACAGCAACGGCGAGTTCTATGTCGATGAACTTTTCAGCAACGTGTCTTTCGATGAATCGCGAAAGATACGATCCGACGCCCATCGCAAACAGATAGACGCCGATGATGAATGAAAATTGAGTTACAGAATCGCCGAGTACGTAAGAGGAAACGGTCGCAGCCAGCAGCTCATATATCAGGCCGCAGGTTGCGATAATGATTACGTTGAGAAAAAGTAGCGGAGTGCTTTTCATTTAGGAAATTCAAACAGGATGAACCGGATCGACAGGATCTTACAGCACTATCCTGCTTATCCTGTCTCTCCTGTTTGAATCCCTAGTTACCTTGAATAGCTGCGGCGATTATCATCGCCACGCCGATTATTAGTGCACCAATGATGATCGCAAGAGCAGTATTGTGATCTTCCTCGATCTCTTTTTTAACTGAGAAAGGAGCCACAAGAACGACGATAAAAAAAGCGATGGCAAAGACCACCAACCCTATCGCGACAAAGATTACGGTGGTCGTCAATACGGGCAAAAGTTCTTCAAGCTTGACGACTAAGCCCAACGTAGGGGCGATTGCTGCAAGATTCAACATTATTTTCCTCCACGAAATCCTGAATAAAAGAACGGCACTCCCATGCGAGATTTACTGCCGGCATTGGCCATTTCCCATCCAAACCAGGATGAAATGGAATAAACCGCCAAAACACCGACTCCAAAGACCATGTATAGTTTCTTCAACATAAGCTTTCACACCTATTCATCCGAGTCCGAGCTGCTCGCGCTCGATCCAAACATACTATCTTTCCAACGACCGCCCTCGAATGTGACCTTCCTGATCAGGCCAAATATCGGCACGAGCGACAAGATCAATAACGCGCAACAGAAATTGACCCCGCGATTGACGCCCTGCTCGACTTTGACCTGCACTGGCATCTGGGCCTGCCAATTCTGCCAGGTGCCTTCGACTCGGAGCGTATATTTGCCCGCAGGCAAAGATGAAAGCGTTGCATCGGTCCTCTTATCGCCCTCGGTCCATGCGCCGTCGCTATCGCTGCCGCTGTAAAACTCGACGGGAACATTTACAGATTCGACCTCCTGACTCTGGTCATTTACAAGGTCGATGTCGAGATCAGCCCATGAGTTATCGACCTCGGCCGAGGCCGTGATACGTACGTTGCGATTGCCTTTCAGGTCGAACGGTTGGCTAAAGACCGCTTGCGCAGTGGTCGCATTCGCCATCGGCGGCAAGATCACTTGTTGATTCAATGCCGTGCTCGTGATACCAGCCAGCGGAATCATCAAAACCGCCACAACCAGCAGAGCCAACAGCGGCAATGCTCCCCACGTATAGTAAAAGCGGCCCGTGAAAGGCTGATTTGGCCCGACTCCCCAGGGTTTTGGCAGACCTGAGATACCGAAGATTTTCTCGACCTCGTCATTGGTCATGTACGTGCCCACCGACCAATTGATCTCGTTCTCGGAGATCTCCTGCGACAGCATCAGTGGGGCTGCGACGTAGTCCACCGCCCGCACCGTCTCGCCCTGCTCGACACGCCAGTAGAATTCACCTTTTACATACTCGACTACCGCAGCGGCGTCCTGAAAGATCTTGAACTTTGTGCCGTTATAGTCGACAGTGCTGCCGGCAGTAAAAACGTTGTTCTGGGCGACGTCGGCTGCGTTTATCGGCTCGACAAAATTCCAATGATTGTCTGAATGAACCAGCCAGCGGAAACCGATCATCGGGTTGTAAAGCAGATATTCGTGCCAGAAATACTGAACGCCCTCCATCGTCACGCTGCGAACGACCGCGCCGATGATCTTGAATTTTACGTCGCCGGGGAATGTACCTTCGGCACCGATCGGTGCGACGAATTCGGGTGCGTTCGCCGGTGGTGTAAGGGATTTGAAGAAGCTCAAATTGCCTTGGTTTACGTCGAGCAGTGAATCGCAATTAGGGCACGTTACGCGTTCAGCTTTGTCCGGAGCGATCAGTGCGAGCGGCCCGCCGCAATTCGGACAGCCCATTCCGACGGCTGAAACACGCTTTGCTTCCCTCTTTACCGATTTTGCATCGCCCAGGCCGATCTCTTCGAGCGTGACCTGATTACCGACAAAGACCCACGGCGGATCCATGCTGTAATCGATCGTCGCAAAGGAGTTGTTCTTGCCGGCGAGATCGGCGTACTCAAATTGTTCGCCCGGTGAGAGCTTATACGGGATCTCGCCATCAGCCGCAACGCTCGTGCCGCGTCCCTTCTCCTGCACCATCAACGGAGTCGCATTCGGTATCTCTGGCAAGACCTGACCAAGCTGAAGACCGGCAAACGACGGAACCGATGTGCCTTCGGGCAGCGGCTGGTAGAACGTCATGTAAAAACGTCCCTGAGCCTCAGCCAGCCAGCCGACCCAGCCATTTGAAAATGTGGCGTACCACTCGTCCCAGTAGCCGCCAAGTTCGTGTTTGAGCTGTGCCCGGCCGGTCAGTTCAAATCGCGCATCTTTGTATACGCCCTTCAACCCGAGCTTTAATGGCGATTCGGAATCGGCTATCTCAGCGACCTTGCCAAGATCCTCAAGGCCTCGGTCGGTTCGCGAAACTGCGGAACGGCAAAACGGGCAGACAAGTACGAGTGTCGAGCCCGCCTTAAATTCGATCGGAGCCGCGCACGATGGACAATTTGCCTGAAGTACGCTCATTGCTTACCTCCGGCAGTTTCAAATTTGAGATATGAGATATGAGATTCGCCGCGTTCGATCTTGGTCACCGAAATGTTTGAGGCCTTAAGTGACGTTTGTAGATTCGCTTTCCAATCCCACTCGGGCCGCGTTCGGCAGCAATAAAGATTGAATGTTGCGGTTCCGTGTTCCGGGTAGGTATGACACGCAAGGTGCGATTCGGTAAGGGCGATAAGGCCGGTAACACCGCCTTCGCCATCAAACTTGTGCCAGACTGAGTCGATCGGCCGCAAGCCAAGATCGGCGATCACGCGTGACAAAATATCACGGATGCCATCCTCATCGCGCAGACTATCGGCATCACAGCCAGTTGCCTCGATCAGCCATTCGGTACCAACTATCATCGCTTACCAGAATACTCTACGAAAATACCACAAGCCGTGTTCGGAACTTGCGTCGAATAATGTGCGTTATAATCAGAGCTTAGTGCTGTATGTCGAAGAAAACTATAACTAAAATCTGTAACTTTGTCATTTTGCCATTGTTCGTCTCAGTACTTTCGGGGTGCACTTTTGTTTCTTCGCGCGCAGATCTTCCGTCTGCCGATGCGAGATACGCATCGCCAGTCGTGGTCGGAACGATCCGTTCATCGGAAATTGTGGAGAGCAGCGGCATCGCGGCATCGCGTTGTCAGAGCAATGTGCTTTGGACGCACAACGATTCGGGCGACGACGCATTCGTCTTTTGCGATCAATACGAAAGGCGAAAGGCTCGGCACCTGGAGTGTCGCAAATGCTCAGAATATTGATTGGGAAGACATTGCAGCCTATAAGGACAAAGCCGGCAAGTGCTACCTGTACATCGGAGAGATCGGTGACAACAAAGCAAAACGGCGTGAGCATGCAGTTTATCGTGTTGCCGAGCCTATCGTCGTCCCACAAAACGCGTCTTCGAGCCGAAAGGAACCGCTGCAGACCGAAGAAGCCAAACAAGTCCGGTTCGCGTATCCGGACTATTATCAGGATGCCGAAACTCTGCTCGTTCACCCGCAGTCAGGAGCCATTTATATCGTGACCAAACGTGTTAGCGGTCCCGCCGGCGTTTACAAGGTCAAGCCTGATTTTGGTACGACAGAAACGCAAAGTGCCGAGTCGGTCGCCGAGCTTTCGGTCCCTGCGATCCCAAATGGCTTCATAACCGGCGGCGACATTTCACCCGATGGAAAGCATCTGATCATCTGCGACTATACCCAAGCCTACGAATTCGATCTGCCCTCAAACGCGGCAACTTTTGACGAGATATGGAAACAGACGGCGGTCACCATCGAACTCGGGACGCGAAAGGTTGGCGAAGCGATTTGCTACGGCGTCGACGGTACGTCGATCTTTGCCACGAGCGAACGCAACAACTCGCCTCTGATCGAGGTAAAACGACGCAAATAAAAAAGCATCGCACCTAAGCACGACGCTTTTCATTCCCGTTTTGGCTCTGGTCAGTTTACGACCGAAAACTTACCCTTGGTCTCGATCGTTTGCCCTGTCCCAACTCGATCCCTGATCACGACTTTTATCTCGTAATCGCCAAGCGGCATCACCGTCGTCGGTAAGAGCCTGGCTAGCGTCAGGCGCTGGCCCGAATCGCTCAGGCCGCTCCAATCTTCCTTCTGTCGAAGCAGTTCTTTGCCATCCTTTGTAAGAACATAATCGACATCCACGGCCGGCCGAAGTGTTGTCTGGTCAATACCGGCATTGTAAACCTGTAAGTAAAGGCCGACCTCTTCGCCGCGGCGATACACGCCAGAGAGATTTGGGATCACCTTCGCATTACCTATAACAAACGCCGAGCCGATATCGCGATCGGTCGTCGAACGCAGTTTGGCTGCCATGATCAGCGATGAAGTCGAGAGTTTCTTCTCATCGTACCTCGGAACAACAAAACCGAGATTCACAATGCCCTTGTTGCCCGACTTAACATCGCGAACAACAACATCGACCTTGTATGTGCCCGGCGTCAACGCGATCGCCTTCTGATAGACCGATTTACGGTCACGGGCCTCGGCCAGCTCCGCAGCACTTGCGGTCGCTGAGACCGAATCCTCAAAAACGCCGGACCGTTTGCCTGAGACAGCCGTAATGCGGCCGAAAATATTCATCGTCGCCTGTTCGAGGCCGCCGACCTGTTCAAACGTAAGTTCCTTATTGCTCGCCTGAACCGTAAAGGCCGTGATCACACGTTCGTCAGACTGTCTAAAGAAATCGACCCGCAGGTCAAAATCGAGAGGATTGTTATCCAGCACGCCTGAGTCGCCGCCGGCGATACCCTGCAGATCGCTGAATTTAACTGACGGCGGTTTTTGAAGGCCGGAAAGGATCTCCATTCTTCTAAAGATCGAATCCTGCTCACGCTGGAATGGCTGCCCTGCCGAACCTCCATAACCGGTGATTCGGTCAGCCTTGTCAGACAAACCAAGCTGTTCGGACGTGGTCAATCCTGCGCCCGGAACCACCCGAAGAGCATCTTTTTCATTTGCGTCGCGCGCGAGGCGATACTCACCGGTTCCGGTTGGATCCACAAACTCGATCTCAAGCCCGTCACCGACACCATCTAAATGCCGGTAAAACCAGATCTCAAACGGATAGGTCGATGTCGAACCGCCACCCTCATAACTTGGCCGGTCATACGAGCCGCCCGACGGATGGGACTCGACCGAATCGGGCTTGCCCCATGCGATGTAAACACGTCCACGGTCCGTCTTCCAGCCCGGAATGCCAGAAGCAAAATGTTCATTGGCGTAGGCGATGCGTTCGTAATACTCCTCGCGATATTCGTTCTCTTCTGTGTCAGGATTCGGATCGCGGCGGCGCCAGAAATTCTCAATAAAGTTTTCACGCTCTTCGTCCGTGACAAGGGCCTTAAAGGCCTTCTTCTCATCATTCGTGATGATGTAGGCAACGTCGTTGTTCAGCCACTTTTTATAAGCGTCCTTCAACTCCGGCGTGACCTTGCGGACATTTTCGAGCGGGTTTTCATTCGGCTTGGTCTTATCCGGCGGCTGAGCATAAGCTCCCACTGCACCCAAACCCGCAACCAACCCTGTAAGTAAAAAACTCTTAGAAGATCCAAATTTTGACATAGCGGTAAAACTCCAATTCGCTTAGCATGCGCAACATGATCAAATGATCAATTAACCCTAATTGTAAAAGATTTTAGCAGTATTTTCCCTATATTCAAGATGCACAAAGGCCCGTGTTTGGTTGTATTCAAGCCGCTAGCTGACCTCGGCATCGGTCTGTCGTTTCTTGCCGAAAAACCACGCGATAAAGATCGACACAACATATAGTGCCATCATCGGCGTCGCGAACAACATCAGGTTAATGACATCGCCGGTTGGCGAAACGACCGCGGCGACGATGAGGATCACGATCAGGGAAATTTTCCAGCTTTTCACCAAAAAACCGGCAGTAACAATACCAATGCGCGCAAGTACATAGGTGATCGCCGGCATCTGAAACACAAGCCCCATCGCAAGCATGATCAACGTAATAAAGTCGAAATAGTCGCTCGCTCGCAGTAATGGCTTAAATTCGGACGAGACCCCGATCAGATATCCGACCGCCGGCGGAAAAAGAATGTAATACGCAAACGCCGCACCTCCTACAAACGAAACTGTCGAAAGCCCTATAAACGGCGTTACATAAGCCCTCTCGTGTCGATAAAGGGCCGGCGAGATAAATGCCCATATCTGCCAGAGCAGAAGAGGTAATGCGAGACCGATCGCGGCATAGAGGGAGACCGTTATGTAAAGTGTAAAGCTCTCTTGTGCCGTAGTCACAATCAACTTTTCGTCAGCAGGGGATTTGACAGCCGCTGCAGCCGCAAGGTTTGGGGGCAATTTAACGCCTCTCGGCACAACGCCGGTCGTTGTAATGATCGTCTCGTCAGAAAAGAGACTCAGGTTCCCCTCTGCGTCTTTGCCAACAAAACCTTCGACCGATGTTCCTGGTGCGACAACGGCCGTACCAAGCGACGTAGTTCGATCGAAGACGAAACGGCCCTTGTCTCCCTCCTTTAGGCTGGCAAGCGGCTCGACTTTCTCACTGCCGGTTACGCCTCCAATTGGCAGAACGCTACGTTCGGCATCAGACAACGCCCGCCTGATCGGAACTGACAGAAAGTCATAAATGTTGACGGAAAAATAAAAGCAGATCACAAACGCGACAACAAGAATGGCGACGGAGTTAACCAACCGCTTGCGCAGCTCGTCGAGGTGGTCGAGAAACGACATCTGGGCGCCTGCTTCAGGTTCTTGATCTGTTTTTGGTTCGTCCATCAGATGCTAAAGCCAATTCCTCTTATCGTTTACGTCCGGAGCAGGAGCTTCTGCGGCGGGCGCAGCTTCCGGGATAGATTCCATTGGCTCTGCAATTTCCTTCTCTTTCCGCATTGCTTCAAAAACGGCCGGATCGATCTCTTTTATTGCAGGAGCCGCGGGAGCCTCCAACGATTCGTCGGTCGAGTCACCTCGGGGAATCGAGGTAGCCTCAGCCTCGATCGCATCAAGATCAAAAGCCTTTTTCTCTGCCTCGACATCTACCTCACGCTGCCACGTTTCCTTGAATTCATTTGCCGTGCCGCGAAATTCGGCTGTGATCTTACCGATCTTTTTGGCGATCTCAGGCAGGCGGCGCGGGCCAAGGAAGATCAACGCAATTATCCCGATCAGGATCAACTCCGAAGTTCCAATAGACTCGAGGATAAAAAGATACAACTAACTTACCTCTATACAGTATTTGCCGCTGTCGCTCACACCGCCAATGACGACCGAATGCGGCATTTCCCTCAAAAACCTCTCTGCGCTCGATTCCGACATGCTGATCAGCAATCCACCCGCTGTCTGCGGATCGAACAACGCACTCTGCATAACACCGGACACACTATCGGATATTCTAACCGTTTCGCCGACGTAAATACGATTGTTCTTGTCGCCTCGAGTCAACATTCCTTGCGATATCAGATCCAGGACGTCCGGCAACAGTGGAACTGTTTTAGAATCAATATTTAGCGTCACGCAGCTTGCTTTTGCCATTTCGTACGCATGCCCCATCAAACCAAATCCCGTAACGTCAGTACACGCATTTGCTCCGACAGCCTGCATTACTTTAGACGCTCCGGCAGCAGAGGTTGTCATGGCCTCTATCGCAGCAGCCTCGGTCTCAGGGCTTGCCTTTCCGTGTTTGATCGCCGTGTTGATAGCACCGGTGCCGATCGGTTTTGTCAGGATCAAGAGATCGCCCGGCTTCGCACCGCCATTCGTAACTACTTTATCCGGATGAATTAGGCCGGTCACGGCATAACCGAACTTCATCTCCTTGTCGTCAACCGAATGGCCGCCGATCACAACTACACCGGCTTCGTTCATCGCCGCTTGCCCACCGGCAAGGATAGCTCCGAGAACATCCCAGTCGCCGTTTTGGGGATAGCAGACGATCGATAGGGCCGATAGCGGCGTTCCGCCCATTGCATAAACGTCATTCAGCGAATTTATCGCCGCGATCCGGCCGTACATCTCAGGATCGTCAGCCACAGGTGTAAAGAAATCAACGGTTTGCACAAGCGCGGTGTCGTCCGAAAGGCGAAAAACTCCCGCGTCGTCGGAATTTTCAAATCCGACGATCACATTTTCGATGTTTTGTTTCGGAAGTTTGCTCAAAACTTGAGCAAGGTCGCTCGGTGCGAGTTTTGCCACTCAACCAGCGCAGTCGACCATTTCCGTCAAGCGCTTCTGCATTTACCGTAACTCCTTTATTTGCTTAATATGACCTGATAAATCCGGTCAAGATCGTCAGTACTGTAATACTCGATCTCGATCTTTCCACCGTTGCCTTTTTTGGCCGGCTGGATCTTCACATTTGTGTTCAAGGTGCGCATGAGGCGTGTTTCGGCAGCCTTGACATTAGCATCGACCGTACGTGTAACGCCTTTTTTATCAACAACTTGAGTCGATCTGGTGAGTTTCTTGATTGCCTTTTCCGCGTCGCGAACCGACAAGCCAAAGTCTATGATCGAATTAGCCACAACTCTCTGTACCTTAGGATCGTCGGTCGTCAGTAAGGCACGCCCGTGACCCGCGGAAATGCGACCGTTCTCGATCTCACGTTGAATTTCGTTTGGCAACTTTAACAATCGAGTCGCCGTCGCGATCACCGCCCGCGATTTCCCGATCCTCTCAGCCAAGGTCTCCTGCGTAAGCCCAATAGTATCAATGAGTTTGCGATAAGCCTTGGCCTCTTCGATCGGGTTAAGCTCAGATCGCTGGATGTTCTCGACCAGAGCCAACTCGAGCATCTTCTCGTCCGAAACTTCCTTAACAACCGCAGGGATACGACGCAACTCAGCTCTTTGCGAGGCCCTCCAGCGCCGTTCGCCCGCAACGATCTCAAATCGCCCGCCCTGCGCCCTGACGACGATCGGCTGGACAACGCCATTGGCACGGATCGAGCGCGTCAGATCCTCGAGATCTTGTTCCGCAAAACGCGTACGCGGTTGTTCCGGATTCGGATAGATCAGATCGATGTCGATCTCGTGGGTCGGGCCCTCATAAGTCTCGGTCTTCTCATCAAGCAAGGCACTCAGGCCTCGGCCAAGTGTCTGTCTAGCCATTGTTTATGATCTCCTTTGCAAGCTGGACATACGCATCTGACCCGCGAGAACGCGGATCGTACAGCATTATCGGCTTGCCAAAACTCGGCGCCTCGGCCAGCCTGACATTACGCGGAATGACAGTCTGCAAAACCTGCGAGCCATAAAAATCCCGCAGGTCCTTGGCGACTGCGGCCGACAAATTTGTCCGCTCGTCATACATCGTCAGCAAAAGGCCCTCGATCGAAAGCTGTGGATTTAGTTCCCGCCGCAATCGCGCGAGCGTATCAAAAAGCTCTGTTACGCCCTCAAGCGCGTAATACTCACACTGGATCGGGACAAGCAGCGAATCTGCAGCTGTAAGGCCATTTACCGTCAAAATACCCAGCGACGGAGGGCAATCGATGATCAGATAATGGAAATAGTCCTTTACGGTGGCGAGTAGTCGCTTGAGAGCATGGCTGCGGTCGGCAGTTTCGACCAGCTCGATCTCGGCCCCGGCCAGGTTCTTGTCCGAGGGCAGTACCCATAGGGTTGGGATCTCAGTCGGCAAAACCATTTCTCGCGGCGAATCGCCCGAAACCAACGCATCGTACAGTGTCTTTCTTGAATTGCTCCGGGCAATACCCGCTCCAGACGTAGCATTTGCCTGTGGATCGGCGTCGACGAGCAGCACCTTTTTACCCTCAGCTGCTAAAGCCGCTGAGAGATTTACGGCTGTGGTAGTCTTTCCGACGCCGCCTTTCTGATTTGCAACCGCAATGATCTTTCCCATCTGATTTGACGAATTTCTAAGGTATCACAGCGGATTTTCAATATCTAATCGCAAATTGTGGCACGTGCCACAATTCTGATAACCATGCGACCCGCGAAATTTGTGGCACGTGCCACAATTTGAAGGAAACCCCTAATTTTGTTGAGTATTTGTCGGGGAGGAAGCAGATAAATGAACCAGAACTGATGAGATCGCCGCTGGCGTCAGGCCAGAGACATTGCGAACCTGGCCGAAATTACTTGGGCGTGCTCGCTCAAGCCGCTCCACCATTTCATTAGAAAGGCCGCCGATCGTATGGAATTCAAAGCCTTCTGGAACTTTAAGCGTGTCGTGATGATTTACCCGCTCGGTCGCAACCTTTTGTTTCTCAATATAGCCGCTATACAGCGAGTCTGCCAGAGCCGTCTCAAGATCGATCAACCGAATATCGGATGCGAGTTCGGCCGGCAGAAGGCGATGGATGAGCTCGGTCTTTACACCCTGCCGCATGGCGAGTTGCGAAAGTGTTATCGAATCTCCTAGATCAACATCGAGAATTTGGGAGATGCTCGCGTATTCGACCGATGAACGTTTGAATCGAGTAAAATCGAGCACATTACGAAGATTTGCGATCCGGTCGCGTTTCAAATTAAACCTTTCCCAGTCGCTATCACCTACGAGCCCGGCGTCACGCCCTTTCGGCGACAGGCGTTGATCGGCATTGTCATGGCGTAGGGTAAGCCGGGCCTCGGCCCGCGATGTAAATAGACGATAAGGCTCATCTACGCCATGGCGGATCAGATCATCGGCAAGGACACCGATATATGCTTCATCACGTTGCAAAACAAAATCTTTACGGCCATGCACCGCATATGCGGCATTGATCCCAGCCAACAATCCCTGACACGCCGCCTCTTCGTACCCGGTCGTTCCGTTGATCTGCCCCGCCAGGAAGAGGCCATCCATTCGCGTCGACGCCATCGTCGGACGCAATTCGCGCGGATCGACGAAATCGTATTCGATCGCATACCCAGGCCGAATGATCTGTACGCTTTCAAAACCATCGACCATCCGCAGTAATTCGAGCTGCAGGTCAGATGGAAGCGAAGTCGAAAAGCCGTTCAGATAAACTTCGTTTGTATTATGCCCTTCCGGCTCGAGGAAAAGCTGGTGCCGGTCCTTGTCGGCGAATTTGACGACTTTGTCCTCGATCGATGGACAGTACCTCGGTCCAACGCCTTTGATCTTTCCCGAATAAAGCGGCGACTGATGCAGATTGTCGCGGATCGTCTGATGAATCCGTTCGCTAGTGTAACCAATATGGCACTGTATCTGCGGCTGCTCGATCTTCTCCGTAGAAAATGAGAAAGCGACTGGCTTTTCGTCAGGCGGCTGAGGCTCGAAAGCATCCCAGTCAATTGTACGTCCATCTAGTCGAGGCGGCGTGCCGGTTTTCAAACGGCCGACGGGAAATCCCAGGCGTTTCAGGCTCTCGGCAAGCTCGATCGATGCCGGTTCGCCCGCTCTTCCCGCTGAATAGGTTTTGCGGCCCGTGTGGATAGTTCCGTTGAGAAATGTACCGGTCGCGATGACCACAGATTTGGCACCAAACTGACGTGAATCCTGCATCTCAACACCGATAACCTTATTGTTGTCAACAATTAGATCAACAACCAGTCCCTGACGAAGATGTAGATTCGGCGTCGCCTCTAGCACGCGTCGCATTTCAGTTCGATACAGACTACGGTCTGCCTGAGCACGGGGTGATTGCACGGCCGGGCCACGAGAGCGATTTAAAAGGCGAAACTGGATTCCTGTCCGGTCAATGACACGGCCCATAATGCCACCGAGCGCGTCGATCTCGCGAACAACATGGCCCTTCGCGATACCACCAACCGCAGGATTACAAGACATTTGCCCGATCAGGTCGAGATTGATCGTCACGATGGCAGTTTCGGCCCCAAGGCGCGCCGACGCCGAGGCGGCTTCACACCCGGCGTGTCCCGCACCGATCACAATCACATCAAAGCTCTCGTCGAACATAGGAAATTCCGTTCCCAGTCAAACGTTTGATTGTAGTCCAATCGACGAGGTTTGCCAATCAAAATCAGGCCACGCGTTAATGGTTCGCCGGAACCGATACACTTATCCGCGATGGGTATTGGGTAGAACGATAGATTCGCTGTGTTGCTGGTTTGAAATCACTTGCATTGGCCTTAAAGATATTAGCCACAAAGGTTTGTGGATTTCGGTCGTAGAGCGGAAACCAGGAGCTTTGTATCTGGACCATTAACCGGTGGCCTTTTTTGAAACTGTAATTCTGCCCACGCAGGTCGATCGTGTATTCGAGAACATCATTTGGCTCGATGGCCTCGGCTCTTTCAAAGCTATTGCGATAGCGTCCGCGAAATATCTCCTCGGACACCATCAGTTGATAGCCGGCCATGTTCACAGGCTGGGCGTCAACCGGATAAACGTCGATGAGTTTGACGACCCAGTCACTATCCGAACCGCTGGTCGCGGCAAATAGGCTGGCGATCACGTCGCCGGTTATCGTCAGATCGTCTTGAAGCACCGCCGATTGCCATGAAAGTACATCCTTGCGATCGGCAAGATAGCGCTGGTCATCGACAAGCCAGGAAGACCAAGTCGAGCCTTGTGTGTAGGTCTGCAAGACCGGAGGTTTTCGATATGGAACCGGATTGGCCGGATCCGACACGTATGTGTCGTAGCCTTCGTCGCCTTTCGGTTGTTCCGGTTTTTCAAATGATAGTCTTCCGCTGTTGTTGAGATACAGCTCGCGTTTTTGTGTGTTCCTCGGCGCCCAAGCATCGTAGGTCATCCATTTATTCGAACCGGATTGAAACACCGTCGCTTCAGCCGGCGTGAAATTACCCTTTCCTTTCAACAACTTAGCAAACCATGGAGCCTGTATTTCTTTGCGAAAATAGTTACCTGTATCGCTGCCAAAATCAATAGCCCCAAGCCGGCGGGCCCTACCGCCCCAGCCACCGTGATTCCAAGGGCCCATTACGAGAAACACTTGATTATCCTTATCTGTTTTCTCGAGGGTTTTGTACATTGCAAGCGGACCGTACATATCTTCCTGATCCCACCAACCGCCAACTATCAACGTCGGAACAGTTGTATCCTTTAGATAAAGATTTGTAGCGCGAGTCTGCCAGTAGCTGTCCCACGCAGGATGTTCGATAAACGCCTTCCACGAGTGGGATTTGGCGGCAAGTGTCGGTGCCAATGTCTGGAGCTTGCCGAGTGGTAGATACCACTGGTACATGTCTGGGTTATCAAACGAAATATCGCCGCCCTTCTTCGCACTTTCTAACGGTACGGCCCATTCGTGAGCATAGGTCTGACGAAACGCTCCATGGTGCATAAAATCGTCGCCCATCCACAGATCGGTCACCGGGGCCTGGGGCGAAGACGCCTTCAGCGCAGGATGCGGATCGATGAGCGCCACCGCGGCCAGCCAACCCGGATAACTGACGCCGCCGATACCAACGCGGCCGTTGTTCTTTGGTACATTTTTTATAAGATACTCGATCGTGTCATAGGTATCGGTGCTCTCGTCGATGGATTTCGGATCTCGTTTATCGCGCGGCGGCCGCAGCATTTCAAACACACCTTCGGAATCTTCGCGGCCCCGAATATCCTGAAAAACAAAAATATAACCGTCCTTTACAAGCTCTGCCTTTGCACCGTTTACACGCGACGAACTCCACCCTGCGACGCCATATGGTGTCCGTTCCATATAAATGGGCAGGTTCTCAGCTTGTGTTTCCGGCGTCAAGATGACAGTAAACAGCTTGACCCCGTCGCGCATCGGGATCATAGCCTCCGTTCGCTTAAAGGCAACACGCGTGTCCGGCTGCGGCGTGTCGGCTATCTTCTTGGTCACTATTTCCCGTCCTTGAAACCATTTCATACCCGTCACGCGGCCATTGGCATCTCGTATGAATTCGGCGTTGGCGTCAAAAGCCTTGAGAAAAAACCTATTCTCAGCCGACGGAAAGATCTCGATCCTGTCCTGATTGGTCACGCGAAGATAGAATTTGTCGCCTTCGCGAAAAAAAGAGAATACCGTGCCGGCTAGGTTCACCGTGTCTTCATATTGCCCGATAAATGGATCGAATCTTGCCGACTCGATCTTTATCTCGACCGGCGTTGACTGCTGTTGTGCCGCAACTCCGCCTACACTCACAAGCAATACAAAACTAAATACTGTTCTCGATACTAAATTTTTCATTTCGGCAGGCTCCTAAATCACACTGGTTAACTTTGTTCGATGATTAAAATACGCACAATCTGGTAAAAAGATCACCTGTATGGTCATCCTGGCGTTATTTTCCGATACAGAAAGTTGAGAATATACGAGTTAGCATATCTTCTGTCGTGGTTTCGCCGGTGATCTCGCCTAGATATCGGAGCGCATTGTGAAGACCGATGAGGACGATCTCTTCGCTCCTTTTGTCGGTCAGTTGCGTGACCGATTGCTCGATCTCCGATCGGGTACGAAGCAATAGGTCGTGATGACGTGCATCTGTCACCAAAAATCCTGCGGTTGAAAGGTCTTCGGGTTTGAATGGGCGAATTATGGCTTCGCGCAGTTCATCGAGGCCTTCGCGTGTTTTTGCCGAAACGGGTGTGATCTTTTCCCTTAGATACGCGAGGCTTGAGCGTTCCCCGGCCACTATCTTGTCGACATCTGTGGATGGCACCTTGTCGATCTTATTGAGGGCAACGATATAATTGAGATCTTTAACACTGGTCAGTATCTCGCGGTCTTCGTCCGACGTCTGTTCGCTCGAATCGAGCATCACAACCACGATATCCGCATCCGCCATTGTTGCTTTTGAGCGTTCGACGCCAATGCTCTCAACCGTGTCGGTCGTTTCACGCAGTCCGGCGGTGTCGATCAGCGAGATCGGAATGTCGCTGATAGTGAAACGTTCGTGGATCTGATCGCGGGTGGTGCCGGCAATGTCAGTAACGATCGCCCGGTCGCTGCCAAGTAAAGCGTTGAAAAGACTTGACTTACCGACATTCGGTCGGCCAACAATGGCGACTCTCAGGCCTTCGCGGATCAGGTGACCGGCTTTGAATGTCTCGGCGAGTTTTCCGGTTTCAACCGCAATATCGGTCAGGCTTTTCTTGACGCTATCAAGCTGCATTGCCGGCAGATCGTCCTCGACAAATTCGAGCGCCGATTCGAGCACGACGATCACATTGAGCAGCTCATCTTTCAAAGGCTGCAGTCGCTGCGACATCTCGCCACGCATTTGCCGAACTGCCTGGCGCGCCGAGGCGGTAGTCTGCGCGTCGATCAGATCGCGGATCGCCTCGGCCTCGGCGAGATCTATCCGGCCGTTTGCAAGAGCCCGCAAAGAAAATTCACCCGGCTCGGCCATTCGTGCGTCGAGGGAGAGGCAAATATCAATAACCTGTCGCAGAAGTACCGGCGAGCCGTGGCAACTTATCTCCACGACGTCATCGCCTGTGAATGAATGTGGAGCTTTGAAATACGTGATCAAAGCCTCATCAATTGTCTCACCCGTCGATAGTTCGTGAAGCTGTTTTAGATGAGCAATGCGAGGTCTCGGAGAGAAATTGGGCTCGCCGACCAATCTGCCACTGATCGCCAAAGATCCGTCGCCACTAAGGCGGATCACACCGATACCGCTGCGGCCCGTTGGTGTTGCGAGTGCGACGATCGTGTCAGGCATTATTTAAACAGGATATACAGGATGAACAGGATAGAAAAATTGCATCCTGCCTATCCTGTACATTCTGTTTGATATTTCTTATTGTAAGCGGACTTGTAGCCGACGATCACGCCCGTCGCCAACCGATTCGGTAAAAAGATCTTCTTCCTTTTGCAGCGTGACGTGGATGATACGACGCTCGGTAGAATTTAGTACGCCAAAAGTAAACGGCCGGCCATTCTTTCGCACCTGATCGGCAGCGAAGCGTGCCATCGCATGAAGCTCGGCCTTGCGTGTCTGCCTAAAACCTTCGGCATCGACGACAAAGCGGTGCTCGCGATCGAGTTGGCGGCCGTAAATCTGAAATAGCAAGACCTCAAACGCATCGAGCATCTCGCCATTCTCGGCCAGTGCAAAATGCGAATCTTCGCCCGCCAGATTAAGCAGGCAGCCCTCGTCATTCCATTCGGCCGCAACCGACATGTCAAAGCCGAGCTCGCCGACCAGACCGCCCAAAAAGTCTTTTGCGTTTGTACAGGTTTCGTTCATACAAAGTTAAAAAATGAAAATGTGAAAAAGGTAAAAAGTGCGGTTGAATATCGCGACAGCGACTTTTTCACTTTTACCCTTTTTCACTTTTCGACCTTAGGCCAGTTTGGGCTTCACTTGCTTCGCACCCTTCGGCACCGAGTTTACGATCTCCATTCCCGGAGGAGTGTTCGGTTTGTTCATCCGGTTAATGACGATCTGCTGGCCAAAGCTGACGATGTTTCCAAAGAACCAGTATAGCAAAAGGCCAGACGGCGCCGTCCACATTACCCACAGCATCATGACCGGCATAAGATAGGTCATCATCTTCTGCTGCATCGCTTGTTCGGGCGTGACGGTCGCGGCCTGTGGCGTAAATTTCATCGACAGGATCATTGAGAGGGCAAACGCAAACTCGAGTATGTGCCACGGGTCAGCCGCCGACAGGTCGGGCAGCCATAGAAACGATGCCTGGCGAACGTCGAGAGCGATCGTGATGGCCGTATAGAAGGCGATCAGCAGAGGAAACTGCAAGAGCATCGGCAGACAACCGCCGATTGGCAGCGCGTCCTTGGTCATCTTGAGCTGATCCATCTGGAGTTGCCGCATACGGGGATCGTCATTTGGCACACCTTTTTTCTGAAGATCCTTGATCTTGTCCTGGATCTCCTTCATTTTCGGCGCGTTGCCCGATGCCTTCTTAAACGACTTGCTCTGCGACCACCTCAGCGGGAACAGCAGCATGTAAAAGAGAAACGTAAAGACGATGATCGCGACACCGTAATTGTGCGTCAGCCCATTAAAGAAATTTAGCGCGTACAGGATCGGTATTGACAGCGGCTTGGTCAGCCATCTCAGCCACCAGTAGTTGCTGAAATTGATCAGATCGACGATCACGACCTCTCGGCCAACATCCGCAGACAGCGGTTTATTTAATGATTCGAGTAGGAAATAATCCTTCGTACCCGTATACACACGTGTTATCGAACCATCGGCTGTTATCGGCAGATACACCGTGATCAGATGGCGCGTCTCGGTCGTTTTTGCATTTCTCAGGATCCATTGAAAGATACTCTCGAAAAATGGCTGCGTCTGGACGTCGTATTTCGACGCCCGAAATTCGACGCCCTGCGATGGCGTCGCTGGTATCGCCGCCATTGCAAAATACGCGTCGCCGACGCCGGCCCAGTTCACCGTACCTTTATCGGCAAGGAAAGCCTTGTTGCTGGCGTCGTAAGTGAATGAATAATTGCCCTGATGCCTAAAGATGTCACCGTCGATGCCAGCGACGGCCTCGGATTCGATCTGGTAAAACGTGTGGTGATTAATGGCGTGATCACCGATGCTCGCACCGATCAGGAGCTTGGTATTAGGTACTGCAAGGCCGTCCTTTTTCAACGAAACCGCAAGATCAGCTATAAAGGTATCCGCCCGGAAAACGAAAGTCTTTTTGACCTCAATGCCCGCGCCGTCGGTCAATGTAAATTCGATCTGTTTTTCCTGTCCGGCGGCAAGCGTAATGCTGTCTTCTGGAACAGACACCTGATAATTGTGTTCGTTTATAAGCGTCGTCAGGTTTTGATCATCGACCGCAAGGCGGAACGGGATCTCCCGCGGGCTGCTTTTCAAGGCCTGCTCTGCGATAAGCTGGAGCGGTTTTTCGTTTGCCGCATCTGAGCCGTCAGCGAATACCGCGAACTCTGATCTCGGTGACTTGTTCTTTAATATCACCCAACTCGTAGCCAGCGCGCCCCTGGAATCGAGGGTTACCTCGTACAACGGCGATTTGATCGTTATCGAACGGTTCGGCGTCGTATCCGGAGTTACAGCCGCCGTTTCGGGTGTTGCAATAGGTACCTGAGTGGCTGTGGGCGTCGGTGCATTTGTTGCGGTATTCGAATTGGCAGCCGTATTTGAATTAGTGTTTGCTGGCGGAGTCGGCGGCGGAAACAGGAATTGCCAGCCAAACAAAATGGCCATTGACAAAACTGCCGCGATCAAAAAACGAGACTGGTTACTACTGCTTCCCTGATTTTCCATCTTTAAGTTCAAGGTTCAAAGTTCAAGGTTCAAAGTCGGCCGCTTTCGACCTTGAACTTTGAACTTACAACTTTGAACTCATCTGACCGGGTCATGCCCGCCCCTACACAGCGGCTGACATCGTAAGATACGCTTTAAGCCCATCCATGTTCCGCGCAAGGCTCCGTATTTCTCGACTGCCTCACGTGCATACTCGCTGCAAGTCGGCTCAAATCTGCACGCAGGCGGCAGAAACGGCGATAGAAACGCCTTATAAATACCGAGAATGTCCAGAACAAGAAACTTCATCAAACTTGATTCTGCCACAGAAAAAGATCTTTGCCCGCGAAATACGCGAAATGACGCGAAAAGAATCAGCCTCTTACTTTTCGCGTTCTTTCGCGTGTTTCGCGGGCAAAAATTCTTCTCCGACCTTCGCCACGATCTGTTTGAATTCCGCTAGCGGTTTTTCTAGTTTCACGTGCATCAGGCTGCGGCGTGCATTTAATACCCAGTCGTATCTCAGCGTTACCATGTCCAGCTCGACGCGGCTCAGTCTAAAACTCTCTCTCAGCAAACGCTTCGCTCTATTGCGATCATGCGCTTTGCCGATCGCCTTCTTGGTCGCCGTAATGCCTACGCGGTGCACCGGCCGCTCGTTCGCCAGAATAAAAACCGTCATAAAACGGCCCTCGATCCGCTTGCCCTTATCGTAAACACGAAGAAACTCGGCGCGTTTCAGCAGCCGAGCTTCCTTGGGTAAAGTAAAGTCTAATAATGCTGAACCGTTAATCGCTTGCGTCCTTTCGCGCGGCGGCGCTTGATCACGTTCCGGCCGTTCTTCGTCGCCATGCGCGCCCTGAAACCGTGCTTCTTTGCGCGGCGGCGGTTGTTCGGTTGAAATGTTCTCTTCGGCATAGTTGCTCTCCATCTGCTTCACATCAAGAAGCGAAAACCTAAAGTTTACGCGCTCAAAGTCGCACATGTCAAAACCGAATTAGCCTAATAGAGTCGTAATTTGCACTCGCCGTGACGATGGCGGACAATCGAACTGATACAGGAGACAGCAACAAATGACACTGATAAAGATGGTTGAACCGCAGGAATGGGAAACTTTTCTCTATGCCTTCACAAGGCGCAACCACGGACGGCGTGCCAGATTCGAGATCTTTGGCCCGAAGGGCGGCTTTAAAGAGGAAGAGCAGGAAGGCAATTTTGCCTCGATCTCGCTGGAGAAAAACAAAATTACCGTTACCCGCCACTACGAAAAGAACGGCGGGCAACAGGCCATGGTCGACGAGCTTATCAACGTCCGCGGCATCTCGGTCCAGTACGACACCGACAAAAGCGTAAACGTACTCGAATTCGCCGATGACAAGGGCGGAAAGACAATGCTCCATTTCGAATCAAAGGTCGATGGCGTTTCGTAAGTTTCCCATAAAGATCAAGCTCCGCGCTCAGCCAGAGGCTTTTATGCGATCGCTTCGACCAGGCCGAGACCGGGAACGCAGGCGCCGTCCCCTCCAATGGCTGAGGCTTCCTCAGCCAAATGGACTTGTTTACCACGAACTTGATAGGGATCCTCAGCCACGACGCCTGGGGAACCCGCGTTTAGCAGCCGAGGGCGGCTGCGCTTCCGGCGATGAGTTTTACGGCTTCGACGTACAGGGAGTGTTCCTGGACAAGAATTCGCTCTGATAGTGTCTCCACGGTATCGCCATCGAAAACCTCGACCTCTCGTCGCAAGATGATCTCGCCGTGGTCAAGGAGTTCGTCGACATAATGGACGGTGCAGCCAGCGATCTTTACGCCGGCTTCGAAGGCCTGGCGTTGGGCGTCGAGGCCCGGGAATGCGGGGAGCAGGCTCGGGTGGATGTTGATTATTCGGCTTGGGAATGCCTGGACGAAGTCTGGCGAGAGCAGACGCATGTATCCTGCGAGGCAGACCAGCTCGACGCCGCGTTGTCGCAGCTCCGCGACGATCTCGGCGTCGTGTTCCACACGCGTACGGCCGCAGCGTTGGATGACGACGGTCTCGACACCACGCTCGCGAGCGTTCGCCAAACCGGCAGCGTCTGCCTTATCGCTGATAACGACAGCAACTTCGCTATCTGGTATCTCACCGCTCGCCACCGCATCGACGATCGCCACCATATTGGAACCACGGCCTGAGATGAGAATGCCGATCTTCATAGAGTTTTAGGCACAGAGAACAAGAGGCGGAAACTATCCTCAGTGTACTCTGTGATCTCTGTGGCTAAAAGCTAGAAGAACTTCAAAAACTCGCCCGAATTCACATCGTAGATGACATCCATATGTTTCGGGTCCTGAACGTAGTTGACGAGGGCGAGGATCTCGGGGCGATCAACCTTTGAGCGGCCCACCTGGAAGCCTTTCACGGTTGTCTCTGCGACGGCCCACTGGCGCGAGTTGAACTCGAAATCGACCTTGTTCTCGTTAGGAAAATTGCCCATCGGCACGGCCACGGTGATGTGCTGCGGACAATACAGCAGGATGTATTCCTCGCCGATCTGCTCGAGCAGGCTGGCGAGAAGGATCGTCTTGTTGCTGCAATCGCCATTGCGTGTCATGAGCGTTTCGTTGGCGCGTTTTAAGGTTTCGCGGCCGCCAACGGCTTCGGTATAGCTGTACTCGATCTCGTTTGCGACAAAATCGACGAGCGCCTGGATGCGCGTTTCGCGGTCTGGGCCGACGTCTTTTAGGATCGCATCGGCCAGGCGTTTGAGCGACGGCTCTTCGGGTTTTGCGACCATTATTCCGTGATTGGCAAAAACGGTCAGCGGCCGATTCGACCGTTCGCCCTGCTGCGCGATCATCCGCCCTCCGTAGACACTCTCGTCGCGGACGAAACTGTTCATCTCGTCGAGGCTCATCGTGTAATCGACCGTCGAATACGGGAAAACAAGTGTCTGCTTGGGCGGTATGCGGATATTCGCGAGATTGGTGCGGAAGAAGTGCCGGTCAAATTCGGATGCGATCTTATAATCACCGATCCGGACCATCTCGCCGTCGTCCTTGCCAAAATCGATCCTGGTTCTGTCGAAGAAGTTTTTCTCGATAAAGGCATCGAGATCGCTCGTTCGCGGAAGAGTGAAAAATGCCTCGTCGTTCACCTTGACGTACCGCTCGAGCCGCCCGTCGCCAAGTATCTGCTTGCGAAACTCGTCACCCGAAAACGTACGGTACTGCAGCATCATGACGGTGTTGTCCCGTATCTGTTCGGCGACAATATCGTCCTGAGGTCGCGGCACAGGTATGCTCATCCAATAAGCAAAATACGCCCCGGCAGAAAGCACGACCAGAGCCGCCACACCGATCACAATAGATTTGAAATTGACCCGGCTTTTCTCGTAGGAGCCGAAAAGTTCGTCTGACATAAGCGAACTCTATATTAGCACCCACGTTAGAAAACAGAGTACTATTTGAGAATTGAAACAAGTTCACATATTTGTTAACATGCTATGCGTGAAGTAATCTTTTACAGAACGGCAAGTGGTAAATGTCCGGTTGAAGAATTCCTAGACTCGTTGACCGCAAAACAAGCCGACAAGGTTACTTGGACGTTGAGTTTGGTCGAAGACCTGCGGCAAGTTCCGAGACAAAATTTCAAGAAGTTGGTCGGAACCGACGATATTTGGGAAGTAAGAGTTGAGCTTGGAAGCGACATATTTCGCTTGCTCGGCTTTTTCGATAGCGGCAGTCTTGTGGTTCTGACAAACGGTTTCGTAAAAAAGACGCAGAAAACACCACCGAACGAAATTATCGTCGCAGAAGAAAGAAAGAGAGATTATCTAAACCGAAAGAAATGAGTGATCTAAAAAAATACATCGAAAAAAGGAAAAAGGCTGATCCCGAATTTGCCGAGGGCTATGAGGAAGGTTACGCCCAATTTAAGTTTGGGGTTTTATTACAAATGTCCCGCGAAAAGGTCGGAATGACGCAGGAAGAGGTTGCTCAAAAACTAGGAACCAAAAAATCAGCCATCTCGCGGATCGAGAATCACGCCGAAAATATCACGCTGTCGACACTGCACAAGTACGCGAAGGCTCTTGGGAAGAAGGTTAATCTTGAAATCGTTTAGCTTACCCGTTGGCTCCGGCTAAGCTCGGAGCTCTAGTTCTGCTTCGCCGCAAATCCGAAATATACAAACGGTATCAACAACAACCAAAATGTAAAGAAGCAAATTCTCATCACTAACGCATATCTTTTGATCGTGCGTTCGTTCTTCATCCAATCTTCCGTCGAAAAAGTCCAGGTTAGTAATCTGACGTTCATCTGAATCCACCCGGAAAAATACTTCGATTCTGGAGGGTTCCAGAAAAATCCGCTCGCTCCGCCCGCATCATCCCAGATCTGACGGTAATTCTGATACTGAAACTTATTGATCCTGTCGTAAAAGAAGAAACCTGCCAACAGCAGGATCGCTGCGGTGCCAATGATAATCAATTCGATCATTTGAATGCGACGGACTTCGACCCTTCGACCACCCGACCAATCCTTAGAAATCCCAAATCGTCTGCGCGCTCAGCCGAGCAAACGACGATCATTCCGATTCCCATATTGAACGTGCGGAACATCTCGTGGTCTGAGACATTTCCGAGTCGTTGCATCAGGCCGAAGATTGGAAGTTCTGGCCAGGTGCCGCGGTTTATTTCTACGGTGACGCCTTCGGGTAAGATGCGGGGGATGTTTTCGAGGAAGCCACCACCGGTGATGTGGACGAGGCCTTTGATGACGCCGCTGTCCAGCAAACCTTCGAGCGGACGAAGGAAGCTCGCATGTGTCGCGAGCAATGCTTCGCCGACGGTCGAGCCAAGTTCGTCTATATATGAATCGGGTGTGTAGCCGCCGACTTCGAAGAAGAGTTTGCGTGCGAGCGAGTAGCCGTTTGTTTGTAGGCCGGTCGAGGGAATGCCGAGGACGACATCGCCGGGAACAATACTTTTGCCGTCAATAACTTTTGGTTTGTCGACAACTCCGACGATGAAGCCGGCGAGGTCGTATTCTCCGTCGGCGTACATTGAGGGCATTTCGGCAGTTTCGCCGCCGAGCAGGACGCAACCGTTCTCGCGGCAGGCCCGGGCCATGCCTTCGACGACGGAGGCTGTAACTTCGGGTTCGAGTTTGCCGGTTGCGAAATAATCGAGGAAGAACAGCGGACGGGCACCTTGTACCAAAATATCGTTGACACAGTGATTTACAAGATCGGCACCGACCGTGTTGTGTATTCCGGTATCGAACGCCAGCTTGAGTTTCGTCCCAACGCCGTCTGCGGATGCCACCAATATCGGCTCCGACATATCGGGAAACGCACCGGCGAACATCCCGCCAAAGCTGCCGATCTCGGTCAACGTGCGTTCGTTAAATGTCGAGCGGGCATATTCGCGGATCTTCGCGACCGCGAGATTTGCGTTGTCGATCGAGACACCTGCGTCGGCATATGAGATCGCTATTTGAGTCATCTTTTCACCACTTTCCAAACCAGGCCTTTTACCGTCGCACACGTCGGGCCGCCGTCACGACCGATGCCATCGAATTCACAGGCCAATATCCCATCTTTAGCTAAAACTTCCTCGATCTGCGCTCGGGTCGCGCTCATCAACGAGAGCTTTGCCCGACGTCCCCACGCCGTTGGGTGTTGACGGGCGTAGGTGCCTGAATTCACGTAAACAAATCTCGCATCCTTTGGTCCATGCGAATATTTACCCAGAAAATTCGGCGTATTCTGTGACAGATCGACGGTCAGATCGAATTCGAAGACCAACTCGTCAGGCGTCTTCACGATCGGGTCGAGCAACTCGTCCTTGCCGCGTTGTACTTTCATGACAACGCCTTGCAAAGGCTGCTTTACCGTTACTCTGACCGGAATATCGTGTTTCATCACTCGCGAAATCCAAATTATAACCGTTCGCGAGCGGAAACTCATTGACCAAACCGCAATTGACGTTTAGCATTTTCGCTAGAGGAAACATATGAGCTTCACATTGATCGATCAGGGCAGCGAGAACTTCGAATTCAGCGCAAACGTATGGAACTGGAAAGCAGCGGTCGAGGTGATCCGCAGCTTTGACATTGTCGGCGAGGGAGCGATGCGGCAGATGGGCTACAACGCGACGGGCGTGAAGATATCGCTCGATGACGCGCGCGAGATCGGCACGCGTATTCGAAACGAGATCTTGCCAAAAGTTACGCCCGGCAAGCGAATGTTCGCGAATCTAAGCATCACCGATGCCCCGGACGATAAGACGCTCTATCGGGACAGCGACGAGGATTGGAAAAACTACAGCGTCACACATGAATGGCTCGAGGAATTTGCCGACTTTTGCCTTAAGTCGAAGGGGTTTCAGATATTTTGATGTATTTCGAGGCCTATTTTTGAACGCGGATGAAACAGATCGGGCAGATCAACGCGGATAAGAATATGAAATATCGGAGTTTCAGATCCGTCTAGTCTGCATCATCCGCCTAATCCGCGTTCAAATTTTGTTAGATGGAAGCCCTTCAAGAAATAACCAACTCTCTCTCACCCATTTTCAAAAACATTTGGGTTCAGATCACCCTGTTGATCGTATTCGCGACCGCTCATGGCTACGCCGGAGCGTGGTTGGCGGTGCGAATGTTGTTTCGGCCGCGTTATCCTTTTAAGATCTTTGGCATCACCGTATTCCCTCAGGGAATGATCCCGCGTCATCGGGAGCGGCTAGCAAACGCGATCGGCAAAGCTGTCGGCGAGGAGCTTGTCTCAAGCGAGACGATCCACGAACAGCTCATCGGCAAAGATTTCCTGCGAAAAAAGATCCAGTCGGTCGTAGATTCATACACGAACGAATTGCTCGCTGAGGACTATCCTTCGCTGATCGAAGCGCTGCCAAAGAATATCCGCGAACCGGTACTCGACGCGATCTCGGGTTTGCAGCACAAGCTCGCCGAACACATTAAATCGGTTCTGAAGAGCGAAGAGTCGTTAAAGACGATCGATGGATTCGTTACGCGCCGCGTGGATGACGTTCTCGGCAAACGTGTGTCCGAGGTCGTCGATGACGAGGCGTTCGAAAAGATCACAGGGTTTATCGACGAACGCATTCGTTCAGCGGTAAAGGCTCCGTTGTTTGAATCGAACATCCGTGAATTCATCGGCCGCCGGCTCGACGAGCTTGTTAATTCCGAGACTCCGCTGGGGACAATGTTCACCGACGACGCCGTTGCTTTACTTAAAGAAAAGGCCAACGAACAGATCGAGCCTGCGATCAAGCAGCTTGCCGACCTCGCCGCAACTGAGAAAACGAGAACTCAGATCAGCGCGTTGATCAAACACGAGGTCCATGATTATTACGAGAATCTTTCGTTCTTTAAGAAGATATTTGTCTCGCGCGAAACATTGCTCGCTGAGGTCGATGACCTCGTAAACGAAAGCTTGCCAAAACGGATCGAGGAAACGCTCAACGGCGCATTTTTTGCTGAGGAGGCCCGCAACTTTATATCCGGAAGCATCGACAATGCACTCGCTAAGCCGCTGCCGGTCGTCATCGGTAAGGTCGCACCGGAGCAACTCGCACGCCTGAAAGACCAAGTGACAAGATCGATCCTGTCTCTGCTCCACAGCGATCAAACCCTCGACGGTATTTCGAATTACATTAAAGAAACGCTTGAGAAACTCCGTCCGCACTCGATCGACGCGATCCTTCAGATCATCCATCCCGAATCCGAAGAGAAACTAAAGACAATGCTCTCAAGCGGCCTGCTCGACATTCTGGCCCGAGAGGAAACTTCAAACATTATCAATGAAATGCTATCGGGGCAGATTGACCGCCTGCTTTCGACACCGATCGGAAAGCTCGGCGATCACGTCCCTGAGGCAAAGCTGCGCGAGGCAAGCACATCGCTCACCGACGCGATAATTGCCGCCACGAGCGCCAAACTCCCTGAGGCGATCAAGGAATTCGACGTCGGCAGTGTCGTGCGAGAAAAGATCAAAAATTATCCCGCAGAGAAACTCGAAGCACTCGTAATGTCTGTCGCAAAGGAACACCTGCGAACGATCGAGCTCTTCGGAGCCCTCTTTGGTTTCATTATCGGCGTGGTTCAATCTGCTATGCAATTCTTTTTCTTCGCAAACAAATGACCGACAAATACCAGGATGTAACCGCCCGCATCATTGTCTCTCGTTAGGAATGGTATACGTTCGATTACGCTAGTTGCCGCGATCAACTCGCCTGATCCGAGACAACGTCCAGCATTCCATTTGACTCCGATCGAGAAAATATCTCCTGAGAACTTAATCACGCCTTTCATCGAACCGATCAGGTTTGAATTCTCGGCCGGTTCCATGGCAATTCAATTAGCGCATGACCAGTCATATTGACCGATAATAGAAAATTGCCATCGAAACGGTACAATCCCGTCTGCGTTTAAGGATCGTTTCATACAATTCTATTCTGGCAAACCCATTCGTTTCAGAATTTCCTTGAACTGTGGGTCGGAGGCGAACTCGTCGAATGCCGGTTCTGCTTTGAGGTAATTCAATCGCTCTTCGTGGAAGGCATATGATTTTTCCAGCCACTCGAACGTGCGTTCTTTATCCCCGAGTCGCGAATAGATGACTGCAATGCTGAAAGCGGTTTCGTACCCTTTTTGGAATTCCTCCAGGCCGATCTCAAGGTGTTTTCGCCAGTAGCCTTGCGCTCCGCCAGCATTAAACGCATACAAAAATGCCGCAGCCTTTGTTTCAGCCCCTTTGGTTGTCTCTTTTTCCAAGAGGATGTCTGCGATCCGATTTTCCGCGATCGCCTCGGTATAGTGGCCATTTGCTTCGTAAGCCCGGCTTAGCAAAGAGTGGACGACGGGATAGTTTGGCTCCATCTCGATTACCGTCTTATATTGCGCGATGGCCTCAGAAAATCGCCGGGCCTCGACGAGCCGCAGTCCGATATTCGCGTTGATAGCCCGAGAGAAAGGGTCAATGTCGTGGGCCTTATTCACCTCGATCCAAGCCTCGTCACGGCGTCCCAAGGTGGACAAGAATTCCGAGTACCATTGCCGCGCAGTCGCAAAGTTTGGGTTCAATTCAATCGCTCGTTTGTACTCATTTTCCGCCGCCGCGAAATCCCATTCGACGTCCTTTTTTATACCGGCTAAAACCACGTGAATTTCCGCAAGTGAATCGTCTAGCTCCTGCGCCCGTTTTAGCGCCGCGCGTTCCTCGAGCCTATTGGTAACAAGCTCCTGCCGCGACATCCTTGTATTTGCGTTGAGAACACTGTAGGCCAATGCCAACCAGGCATATGCCTGAGCATATGCCGGATCTTTCTCGGCAGCCTGTTGAAAAAACGAAATGCTCTTTCTCAGGTCCTCAGGTGTGCGTCTGTTCCATCTGTAAAGCCCCTGAAGATAAAGCTGATACGCTTCATGATCGGTCGTAAAGCTTTTTGTCACTCTAGCCTCGTCCGCACCCGAAAGTTTGGATTTGAGTTTGCCAGAAACATCGCGGGCAACATCGCTCTGCAGCGTAACGAGGTCGGAGGCTTTTCGATCATATCTATTTCCCCAGATCGTAGTCTCTGTTTGTGCGTCGATCAGTTCAACATTCAACGTCAATTGATCCGCACGCTGGGCGACGCGTCCCGTCAAGATCGCGTGTACGCCAAGTTCGGCGGCGACCTTTTTAAGGTCGAGCTCCTTTGCTTTGTATCTGAATACAGATGAGCGAGCTTTTACGCTCAGGTTTGGCACTTGCGAAAGGCTATTGATAAGAGTCTCGGTCATTCCGTCCGAGAGGTAATCATTTTCAGGGTTGCCGCTCTCGTTAACGAAAGGCATGACGGCTATCGATCCCACTTGTTTCGCTGTTTGGCCAGCTGACCGATTGAAAAGCCAATAACCAAACCCAAGCGACAGGATCAGTAAGATAGCACCACCGATCGCCAAATATTTCCGAGATGGGCCTGAATCAGCATGGTCTGGGGTCGGCTCCACAAATTCGTCAAAGGTCGTCTTTCTAAAGAGCTGAGTCTTAGGTTCGGTCCGGTCCTTTTCTGCGCCTCGTTCTAATGTCTGCTCTAGGTCCAGGTGCTGCTTTACATCGCTGAGATCGTCGAGCACGGCTTTGATCGTTTCATATCGTTTATTTCTGTCCTTTTTTAAGCATTTGCGAATGATGTTCGCGATCTCCTTCGGAACATCCCCACTCAATGGTTCCGGAACCATGTGGAGGATCGCGGCAATTATCTCGACAGGCGTGCCACCGGTAAACGGCTTTCTCCCAGCGATCATTTCGTAAAAGACGACACCAAAACTAAAGATATCGGTCCTGGCATCAACGTCTTTGCCTCTTGCCTGCTCGGGCGACATGTAATTTGCTGTCCCGATTATCATTCCCGGATTTGTCCCGCTACGAATTGCGGTCGCCGCCTCGTCGCCCGGTTTTTGCAAACTGCCAGGATCCGCTACCTCAGTCAATTTGGCGACACCGAAATCAAGGACCTTGACCAGGCCATTCGGCCGGACCATGATGTTCTCCGGCTTGATGTCACGATGCACTATGCCTGCCCGGTGAGCTTCGTCGAGTGCCGAAGCGACCTGGATGGCGATCTCCACTACCGAGCGAAAGTTCAGCGCTTTGTTCGACGCGTATTCCTTTAAAGTTTCGCCCTCAATAAATTCCGTTGCGATAAAGTGGATTCCGTCTGCCTCACCGATCTCGTAAATCGTGATGATATTGGGATGGTTTAAGGCGGACGCCGATCTTGCCTCGCGCACAAAGCGGGTCATGCGATCGGTGTCCTCGGCGAATTCCGAAGGTAGGATCTTGAGGACGACTTTCCTGTCGAGTCTGAGATCCTGCGCCAGACACACGTCACCCATACCGCCGGCTCCGATCCTGGAAACGATACGGTAATGCGACAAGATGCTGTCAGTTTCTAACCTACTATCCATTTATCTTCTAATGTCCGCCGCCGGCAGGTTCAAAATATCTCAAGCTAGAAAACCCGCAGAGAACGGTTATTGCCAACAAAAACGTAGCCGCAAATCAAGGCAGTGGATGTACTTTTATCAGATCGCAGAATTATAACACGTTGAATCTGAACCTCGACTTACGTTATGGTATTGCAGACTAGAGGTACAAATTATGAAACGTTACCTTTCGACTTTCGCACTGGTTTTGGCCGCCGCCATCTCCCTCAACGCTCAGGCCGCGCCGGACGGAGCAGAACTTACGAAATTGCTCAACGAGTTTCTTGCCGGTGCCGGGCGTAATGACGCCGCGATCCATGATCGCTTTTGGGCAGATGATCTGATCTATACGCGCTCGGCGGGCGTTCGTACTAATAAGGTCGATTTGATGAAAGGTGTCCGGTCGGCTCTCGCTCCAAAGCCCGACGATCCGGTGACCGTTTACACGGCTGAAGACATTAGGATTCAGCAGTACGGCGATGCGGCGGTTGTGGCGTTTCGGTTGGTGAGCAACACCACGCGGGCAGACGGTACGAAGACGACCGGTAATAACCTAAACACCGGAACTTTCATAAAACGCAACGGCAAGTGGCAGGTCGTAGCATGGCAATCGACAACGGTGCCAAAGCCAGAGAACATTTCTATGAGTGCTCCCCAGCCAATGCCGCCATCGGCAGCTAAAACTCTCGTCCTAACGCCGACTACGGCTAGAACATATCTCAAAGGTCCTCGCGGCGGCTGTTATTACTTAAATGACAAAGGATCGAAGATCTACGTCGACAAGAAATTCTGTCCGTAGCCTCTAATGGCCTTTCTTATTCGTGCTCTTTTCGTGTTGATTTGTGGTTACCCTTCTTTAACCACGACTAAACACGAATAAGATAGATCCTAGAAAAAATCTTGCAAGTTTCTTCTCGCCGCACGTTCTACCGGGCGCAGTGTTGATTTTGAGTGGCAAATGATCGGTTCGTCGAGCATTTGCGGAAAGACATTCTTCGTCAAACTGGCTGCGTCACAATAGGCAAGCGGACGGCCACGGGTCCGTGAGTTTGATTCATATAGGAAAAACAATGAGAAGATCATTAATATTAACGTCTGTTTTGGCGGTTTCGACCGCCGTGTTGGGTGCCTGCGAATCGCAGAAACCCGAATCCCCAAAACCACCGGCAACACCGTCCGCGACTGCAACGGCTACTCCGGTTGCGAGCCCATCCGCCTCGCCGGTCACATCGCCAACCAAACCCGGATCTACGCCGGAGGTAAAGAAGGCCGACGATAAGGGCGTCAACAAAGATGCCAAGCCGTTGGTGACCGGAACACCCAAGGCAAAATAGCTGATTTTGTCATTAACGGGAGTTTTAGGGCGGGCCTTTTGGTTCGCCCTCTTATTTTCTCAGAACTTTTCCCGTTCGGCGCTCGTTTGCAAATACAGCTACTTTGGAGGGATTTATGAAAAAGTTCGGATTTATCATTTTTGCGACGGCGTTGATCGTTGGGCTCGTTGTTACCAATTTGTTCTCATTTGGACGCGTCACCGACAAATTCTTTAACTTCTCGTTCAATTTCAAGGGAGTCAGGGGCTCGGGGAATATGGCGACCGAAAAGCGCGACTTGTCTGATTTTCATTCCGTTGACGTAAGCGGCGTTTTCCAGGTCGAGATCGCGGCGCAAACGGAATTTAGCGTCGAGGTCGAGGCGGACGACAATCTTCTGCCGCTGATCGAAACAAAGATCAGAAATGGTGTCTTGCACATCGAGACCACGAGAAAGGTCAAAACGGAGAATCCGTTACGTATTCGTATTTCGGCCCCGAACATCGAAAAGATCGAATCGTCCGGCGCAACGACGGTCAGTCTTACCGGCCTGAGTAACGAAGGCCTTGAGGTAGATTCGTCTGGTGCGTCAAAAGTTAAGATCAGCGGTGAAACGGCCAGGCTCAACATTGATGTCAGCGGTGCTACCAAGGTCGATGCCGAAGGATTGACGGCTGAGAATGCAACAGTCGAGGCAAGCGGCGCCAGCCATGTGAATGTAAATGTGACCGGTAACTTGAGAACTGACGCCTCTGGTGCGAGCAAGATCACATATACAGGTTCACCCAAAGACGTTGTCAAAAAGGCGAGCGGTGCAAGCAGCGTCTCACCAAGGTAGCCGCCGTTTAGGTCTCAACGGCCTTGGTAATGATACCGATCACGCGGCCGTTCGCATCGGTACCGACTGCATAAATGTCGATCCGGACGGAGCCCAATCTATAGACTTTTAGATCGCGAAGATTTTCCTCGAGCAGCTTTTTGATGCCGAGGAATTTCTTTGCTCTGGTCTTTTCCCTCTCGCCATACCAGTCTTTGTTCGCCGTCAGGCGGGCGAAAAATCTTTCGAATGAAACTTCCTCGATCGGCGTATCGCCATCTAGCCCTGCATGCCGTAGTATCGTCTCCTGCGTCAGGGCCTCGGCCTCGCCTCCGGCGAAAGCGATCACCGGTGAGTCGATCTCGCTGATGTAGACCAGGTCTTTGACAGCATCCCTGAGGTCATCAAAAACAGCATCGATAATTTTTTTCTTTTTCTGAAAAAAAAATTGCTGTTTTTTATCCATTTTGGGCTCTTTGGCGCGTCGATTTTGGCGATTTTTCTTAGTCTAACACATTCGAAAAATGAGGCGAATTGTTGTCAAAATGGAAGTTAAATTCGTGTTAAACGCGCCGAAAAAAAGCTGTGGATTTCTGTTTGCAAGCGCCAATTTTTCGTGTTAGTCTGTTACCCGTTTCCAGATATTGGGCTGCTGTAACTTGTTGATAGTAAACGGCTTAATGCGTTACCTTAGGTTTTATGCGCTTTCACCCTGCGTCTGTGAATAACCTGTGAATATCTCGTGTTACAGCAACATTACGGCGTTGCGGAAATCACGAAAACAAAACGACTTCCGGTCATAATAAGGCAGTCGCGGCCAGGCATCGAGAGGCCGGCGGCCGGTACAAAATCTTGCATAACAAAATGCGAAGTTTAAGCGCATTTTTGACGGATAACATTGAAACAGCTCACACAAAAATCGACCGCATGGAATGACGTTTTGGGCGTCGTAAAAGGGCGGCTTAACAAAGACGTTTACAATACCTGGTTTCGCCCGATCAACTTCGAGGGCATCGACGAGGATGGCCAGCTTGTTCGCCTGCGGGCCGGGTCATTTACCAAGGATTGGGTCTGCCTTTACTACACAGAGTTACTCGAACACGCATTTACGGAAGCAGGCCTCGGCGATCACACGATCGAATGGGAGATCGACAAGGACGAGACCGTGCCGCCGCAATTCGAAGAAGAAACGGATGCGACGGATCTGGTCTTTTCGCCAAAGAACGGCGCTGCATCTGTCCGCCCGGCTAACGCTACACACTTTATCGACATCGAGCCGGTCGAGGAAAATCTTAACCCCAAGTACACGTTCGAAAAGTTTGTCGTCGGTTCGTGCAATCAATTTGCACACGCTGCGGCCAAGGCGACGGCCGAGGCCCCGGGCACGACGTACAACCCGCTGTTTATGTATGGCGGGGTCGGCCTCGGCAAGACGCACCTGATGCACGCGATCGGCCATCACATCAAATCGCAGAGCCCGCATCTTAAAGTCGCTTACATCACGTCAGAGCGATTTATGAACGAGCTGATCAATGCGATCCGCTTTAATAAGACGCCGGGCTTTCGCGACAAGTACCGTTCGATCGATGTGCTGCTGATGGATGACGTTCAGTTCATGGCCGGCAAGGAACGTACGCAGGAAGAGTTTTTCCATACATTCAACACGCTCTACAACGGCCAGAAACAGATCGTCGTGACCAGCGATTGCCCGCCGCGTGAGATACCGACATTAGAGGAGCGGCTGCACTCGCGTTTCGAGTGGGGCCTCATCGCCGATCTCGAACCGCCCGACCTCGAAACCAAGGTCGCCATCCTCAAACGCAAGGCCGATATGGACGGCATACATCTGGATGACGACATCGCGATGTACATGGCAGGCCGTGTAAAGACAAACGTTCGCGAGCTCGAAGGTTCGCTCGTTCGGCTCATCGCCATCTCGTCGATGCGCGGCGTTCCGCTCTCTAAGCTACTGGCGCAGGAATCGATGAAGAACATACTCGATGCCGAGCGGCCGGCGGGCCTTACGATCGAGCATATCGCCCGCGTCGTCGCCTCGCACTACAAAATGACGGTCGAGGAGATCAAGTCGAAAAACAATTCGAGGGCTATCGCCGTGCCCCGTCAGGTTGCGATGTATCTATGTAAAAGATTGACGCGGCACAGCTTTCCTGAGATCGGCCGCGAGTTTGGCGGCAAGCATCACACGACCGTGATGCACTCGGTCGACAAGATCGAAACGCTGTTTAAGGGCGACCGGAATTTCCACAGGGAGATCCAAGAGCTTATCGATAATCTTTGCAGCTAGTTAACAGATTTTTAACGGTGAAATAACGAAAACGTTTTCCACATATAAACGAAAGTTATTAAGACGTTAAATCGTTTATTTTCAGATATTTGAATAGAGATTTCCACTTTTCCGCAAGGCGCCGCAAAGCGCGGCTGTGGATGGCGGTGGAAAACAAAGCGGCTAAAATGTTTTCCGCAGAGTGTTAAGGTTTTCCACAAGTTTTCCACAAGGCAATGTGGAAGGAAAACGGCAATAAAAATAACACTTTAGGCCGCTTTTACACATATTCACAAGGCCTATTACTGGTACTAGTTCTTAATATGCTTTTGAAAGTTATTAGGTTTAGAAAAAGGCAGAACCACCTGCGTTAGCGGGTGGCAAATCGTATCGGTTATAATCGAGTTAAAGAAAAACAAAGACACGATTCGCGAGGAGTACAAGCAAATGGAATTCAAGATCAAACAGAGCGTTTTAAAAGAAGAATTGGGATTCATTCAGGGCGTTGTCGAGCGGAAGACGACCATTCCGGTTCTTTCAAATATCCTGATCGAGTCTCTCGGCGAAAACGAGATCCGCATCGTCGGCACAGACCTCGACTGCACGATCCGCTGCGATGCTGAGGCCGAGATCATCTCGGGTGGTGCGATCTGCGTCCAGGCACGCAAGCTGTTTGACATCGTCCGAGCTTTGGACTCCGGCGACGTGCATCTCAAAAAAGAAGACAACGAGTGGGTCACGATGAAGGCGGGCCGTGCCAATTACCGCCTCGCCGGCGTGAGCAAAGATCAGTTCCCTGAGATACCAAGCTTTAAGTCGACGCCGATGCGTCTGCCGGCTGAGGTCTTTGGCTTTTTTGTTCGCAATACGGCGTTTGCCATTACGAATGAGCAGTCACGCTTTACGCTCTCGGGGGCCAAGTTCATCCTCGGCGACGGCGTTGCCAAGATGATCACGACCGACGGCCACCGCCTCGCCTATGTCGAGCGTGCGATCGACGACAAAGAGGGCGTGATGGATACGCTCATTCCAAAGAAGGCCCTGACCGAGCTTGTAAAACTCTCTCGCGGAGCGGGCGACGTTGCCTTTGGCGAGGATCCGAATCACATCTATTTCGAGACCGAGGGACGCCTTTTGATCACGCGTAAGCTGACCGGCCAATTTCCCAATTACGAGATGGTCATGCCCAAGGACAACGACAAAACGGCCATCTTCGACCTCGACGAGATGAACCGTGCCGTTCGCCGAATGGCCCTCATCGCCGACGAACGCAACCGCTCGATCCGCCTGACTGTGCGCGAAGGCGAGATCGAGGTCACCGCCCAATCCTCCGAACAGGGCGAAGGCAGCGAGGTCGTCCAGGCCGATTACAAAGGCGAAGAAATGCAGCTCGGCTTTAACCACCAGTACCTACTAGAGTTCCTCCAAAACGTAGGCTCCGCCGAAATGATCGCCGCGGAGAGTCAGTCGGCAGAAGCAGATGCAGCAGCAGTGGGAGATTCTTCACCTGCCGCTGCTACTGCCACTGCTACTGCCCGAGAGGGCCGCACCCCGGTCAAGATCGCCTTCGAATTCAAAGACCCCAACGCCCAAACCCAAATGTCCATCGCCGGCGAAACGACGTACGACTACAAATACATCGTCATGCCGTTGAGGATATGATCTTCGCGAGAGGTAATCCTATTAAAGGAACTGGCGAAGGAAAGTCAATCCACGAATGACCCCAATTGAAACTGGATTAGCAGTAGCAAGGGCTGCCCAAAAAGGGTGGCCCTTGATTAGTCCTGCGTGGAAATTCCTAAAATCGCGATGGTACCCGAAGCCTCCAATCAACAGCATAGGTTTTGCCCTAGGAATTGAGATTCTTGATGAAAGTTGTCGTGGTCAGATAGAGCAGGACTTTGTACGGACACTGGAGGAACTCCTCGACAAGAGCCAATCTGACAAGCCTATTAAGCTGGTTAGGATACCGGAACCGCTTGTCAAAAGAATCAAAGACCCACTGACCGACGGACTCAAACTTCTTTCAAAGAGTCATTGCGTCTTCTTGATTTACGGAAAGGCACGAATTAGAAAGTTCGATGGAAAATCGACCTATGTGTTGGACTTGGAAGCAGTTGTGAAACATGACCGAATAGAAATCGACCGTAGCGATCTACTAGCCAAGGAAATGAGGAATCTACTTCCGACGCGGACAAAAGTATCTGGCGAAAACGACCTAGTAGAATTCGAACTCAATGCATCTAATGTTCATCTCGCAGCCATATATATCATCGCTTCGGCCGCCTTTCTTTCCAACGATATAGATTTTTCAATTGAACTTTTTGAGAAGCTAAATGCAAAACTTGCCGCGATAGATCGCGGGAAGACGCTATCCGTCTCGAATCACTATCTGCGGACTAACGCGATTATAAATCTTGGCTTTGTCAATCTGTGAAAGGCGAGCGTTTTCCAGCTAGCCTGGCGCAAATCTCGCAAGTTCCAAGACCTTGAGGCAATGATGCTTCACTTAGAAAAAAGCGGGCCGTACAAAGACAGTTACAACTGCGCGGTTCTCAAGGCCCTATACTTTTTCGTTAAAGATCGTTCGACTCAACGAGCCAGAAAGATACTGGTTCCCTGGAGAATCAAGTCTCTGCACGATGCCACCGCAGCCTTCGATGAAGCCTTCTTCTATGCATATGATGGGAAATTGAAAGATGCTTTACGCTGCTATCAGAAAGCTTTCAAAAAACCGACCAGCAGTACCATCCTCGTAGAAATAGAAGAGTTTCTTCTGTGGATTCTATCTGACGAACCGAATAAGACGCAGTTTTGGTTTTGTTTGGGACTTATTAACTACTTCGGTAAAAACGATCTAGTGGCTGCAAAAAAGGACTTTGAAGAGTTTCTTAGAAAGGCGTCAGACCTAGAGTTTAAGGAACAGAGAGACTTGGCGAAAGAGTACGTAGATACAATTGCTTCAGCCTAGACTTCACAACCAGGACTCGGAAAATTACATGTCTGACGCGTCTTTTGCTGAACGGCGAATGGTTTTGGATTAGATTGCTGGAACGACAATTATCTCGCCAAACTGCTTGAAATGATGGTCAAACGCAAACGCAGTCGTAATTCCTGAGCTTTGCATCACAGCTTTACTTGCGCAGTCCGTAAAACTCCATTCCTTATCGCTGAATTGTTCGAAGATTTTCCACGCCCGCTCGATGTCGGTATCGGAGAGCCGATAAACGGTCGCTAATCCGCCATCGAAGAAACGCTTACCTATAGATATCGCCCGTTTGTTTTCGCCACGCGCACGAAGAAGTGTCAGGGTTTCGTCCACAACATAATCGGTCGTGAGGAGTTGTTCGGTATTGTTTTGCAGCCACTCGGCGGCAATTTTGTGGTTGGGATCGGTCGGGACAATGGAGGCGTACCAGGCTCCGGTGTCAACAAAGATCATGGCTACTGTTTAGGGTAAAGAATGTCGTCGTGATCCTTGCCGGAGAATCCGTTCGTGTTGCTTTCCATTGGAAGGGCAGCGATCTCGGCAAGAATATCCCGCGACCGTTGCGGGCTGTTGGGTTCGGCGCGGTCAAGCAGGATCACCTCGACCTCTTCGCCATTGTCGAGATCGACTTTTTCAAGCGGGCGAAACACGCCGTTCTCATAGATTGCCGCGATAGTGTGACTCATAATTCCGGTTCCGATTGTAGCATAAGGCGACTGCGGCCGTAAGCACTTTCTACATAACGGATTTCGGCGTAATATAGCGGTATTCAAAAACCGAAGACAAAATTATTCTTTGTATTATTGACGGCCGGGTTGGTGGGGGTGGCGTCGTTTTTGTTTGTGGATCTGGGGGCGTTGATAATGGCGATACCGGTGGCGGCGGGGGAGGATCCGCCGGTTTTGCTTAAGATCGCGACCTTTATTCAAACGGCGGTTTTGACGACGCTGGCTGTTATTGTCGGGATCTGGCTGTCGCCAAAGGTCGGGCTGCATGCTCCGGCGGCAGAAGCGGCGTCACGCGGCGAGGCGTTCCTTCCAAAATTAATGCCGCAGATCCTGTCATGTCTTCGTAGAACTCCGGTATGATACAAGGTCGTCAGAGGCTTGTGCGAAAGGACCCTTTCCGCCCACGCATTTGGTAGCGTCGGTCTTCTTTTGCGGCTTCTTGGCGGTCTTTGCGCCTTTGCGAAAAAAGCAGTTGCACGCAAAGGCCGCTAAGAACGCAAAGAACCGCAAATCTGTTGCACGATAAAATGGGACAGCTTCCCGCATTTCGGCTATAATTTCCGGCATGAAGAACAGTTCGATGACGTTTCGCTTTCGCTTTGCCGCGTTTGTACTTATTCTATTTAGCCTGGCGGCTCCAAGAACTATGTTTAGCCAACGTACACAGAAACCGGTGCTTTATGGGCGGCATTGGGTCGCCGTGACGGGCAAGCCGATCGCGGCTACTGCGGGTGCGATGATCTTTCAGAAGGGTGGGAATGCGGTCGACGCAGCTTGTGCGATGATCGCGGCGACCGCGACGATGTGGGACACGCTCTCGTGGGGCGGCGAAACGCAGGCTTTGATCTATAACCCGAAGACTGGCAAGGTCATCGGCATCAACGCTCTCGGCGTGGCTCCGACCGGTGCGACGGCTGAATTTTACAAGGCCAAGAAGATGAACAATCCGCCGGAATTCGGCCCGCTCTCGGCCGTTACGCCGGGGACGCCGGGTGGCATTATGACGATGTTGGCGGAATACGGAAAGCTTAGCCTGAAGGATATCCTCGCCCCATCGATCGAGATGGCCGACGGTTACGCGATGGACGATGGGACAGCAAACGCGATCGAGCGGACGGTAAACAAGAACTGGATCAAACAATGGAAGTACTCGCGAGCCGTCTTTTTCCCGCATCCGGGCGAGCAACGGGAAGGCCCGGCAGCGGGCGAGATATTCAAACAGGAGGATCTTGCAGCAACATTACGCAAGTTGGTCGAGGCCGAGCAGACAGCACTCAAAGCCGGTAAGAACCGCAAACAGGCGATCATGGCGGCGTACGACCGGTTTTACAGGGGCGATATCGCAAAGGAGTTTGTCCGAGGCACACAGGAAGAGGGCGGCTTGATCACTACTGACGACCTCGCCAAATGGAAGGTGCATATCGAGGAACCGCTCACGACTAATTATCGAGGCGTCGATGTTTACAAGCTCAATGTCTGGACGCAAGGCCCCGCTATGCTCCAGGCACTGAACATCCTCGAGAACTACGACCTAAAGGCTATGGGCTTCAACTCGCCAAAGTACATTCACACCGTCTATCAGGCGATGAATCTGGCATTTGCCGACCGCGATTTTTATTACGGTGACACATATTTTCCGCCAAACGAACCGACCGCCGGCCTTCTTTCAAAAGAATACGCGAAGGAACGTGCGAAGCTCATAAACGCGGACAAGAACGATCCGTGGATCAAGCCTGGCGACCCGTACCCTTTCCAGCAGGCGAAGAATCCGTTTGCCGATCTGCTTGATAAGTGGCAGATAGTCCCCGCGGCGGTGCAGGCGACGGCCCCGGTGGCTGGGAATACTGAGGAGCGATATCAAGACGCATTCTATGGCGGAACGACCTCCGTCCAAGCGGCTGACGCCGAGGGCTGGGTCGTTTCCGTAACGCCGAGCGGCGGTTGGATACCGGCGGTGATCGCCGGGCGAACAGGCGTCGGCTTGAGCCAGCGGGCACAGAGTTTTGTAACGGATGCGGCAGACGGGCCGTTCAACGTGATCGAGCCCGGCAAACGTCCGCGTGTGACGCTGACGCCGACACTTGCGTTGAAAGACAGCAAACCGTATCTGGCATTTTCCGTCCAGGGCGGCGACAGTCAGGACCAAAACCTCTTGCAGTTCTTTCTGAATACGGTCGAATTCGGCTTTAACGTTCAGCGTGCGACCGAGGCTCCGAATATCAACAGCTTTCAAATGCGAAGCTCGTTTGGCGGCCACGAGACGAGGCCCGGACGGTTGCTTTTGGCTAGTTCAACGCCGCAAGCCGTTCGCGACGAGTTAATTAAGATGGGTTACACGCTAGTTTTTGAGGAACGCACCTCAGGTCCAATCACAGCGATCTTTATCGACCAGGAGCAAAAAACGATGTGGGGCGGAGCGAGCAATCACGGTGACGACTATGGTATCGCGTGGTAGCGGTTATGCGGCCCGCTTTGAGATCTCGCGATCTGATACGTCTTTGGTGTCACCATTTGGCGTTATTCTTAAGCCACGGTACTCCGGCTCTTTGGCCTTAGGCTCTAGCCCGACTCGAAATAGTTCGAGTACGGCGGTCACGGCGAGTATCGCCATTGGCGGGATGAATATTGATGGGACCATATAGTCGTTGATGATGGAAAATATTTCAGATACAGGCTTTTGAAGCGATCGTTCCGGTGACATCACGTACATCACGACGCTAATTATGATTCCCGAGAATGAAGCGCCAAAAAGCAGCCGCATCAATCTGGCCCCGAGCCCGGGCCGCGACGCGGATTCGCCAACCAGAATGTACAAGAATCCGCCGCCAACCGAATCGACAATGCCTAAGAATCCACCAAAAATGCCGCCCATATTTTCTGCTCCCTTACCGCATAATGGAAATGAAAGGTATCTTTACAAATGAGATATTAACCTCTTTTTTGGACGTGGATTGTATGGAAGCAGACGCAGCTCAAAATCCACTGAAACTGGATAATCTGAATACTCTTAAAAACGCGGGCAACCCAAGGCGTTATGTATGCTACCTTACATAACTCGTTTGAATGTAATAGTTTACAACGTAGGGTGCGTTTTTTGGCATCTGACATTTGAGAATACGCGGACTGTTCTTCGGAGCGAATTGTCAGGCCGTGTATTATCGGTATCCGGGCTTTCGCAAGGTCTTTCTCACGTCAATGCCTTGCGGGGCCCGGTATATTGGTTCAGGCAGCAGTCGTTTCGATATCTACCGAAATCGAACGCCACTTCCCCTGTAAAAAACGGGTCACGCTCAGCGCGCAGCGTGCCATGTGGCCGGCAAGGATCGCGAGCCAAATATGTATCGGCTCGAGCGTGCCGAGCTGTTTGATAATGAAACAGATACCGAGCGGGATCGCGACCTGCGAGATGATCGAGATATACAGCGGGCTCTTTGTATCGCCAGTTCCCTGCAGGCCGCCGGTATAGGTCAGTGCGACCGAGATAAAGAGGCCTGAGAATGCGAGCACGCGAAGCAACTGAACCCCGATCGCCACCGCCTCGGGATCGGTCATGCCAAAAATGGCGAGCAATTGCGTTGGGAAAAAGAAATAGAAGAGGCCAATGAATGCAGAACCGATCAAGCCAAAACGAGCTGCCGTGTTGACCGCTGCATAAGCGCGATCAGGCTGTTTAGCACCAAGATTTTGCCCGGCCACGGCAGCTGCAGCACCCATAAGTCCGACCGACGTCCACGTGACCAGCGAGAAAAGCTGTGTGTATGAAACGGCAAACGCACCCTGCGCCGCGGCACTCTCGGCGAGCCCGCCGACGAAAGAAAGCATGAGCACGCCGCCGACATTCATTGCTATACCCTGAATACCTGTCGGCAGGCCAAACTTAAAGAGAGAACGAACTACCTTCCAATCCGGTGCCCAGCCTTGTCCACGCGGAAAGCCGACGACCCACGCCCCGCTCCACATCTTGTAAATGGCAAAGAGGCCGACCAGGCCGGTCGCGATGCTGGTTCCGATCGCCGCACCCGCAGTGCCGAACGCCGGAACCGGGCCGAGGCCGCTGATGAAGACAATGTTAAGCAGGAGATTGAGGATCGTCATCGCGATGCCGAGTATCATCGGTGTTTTTGCATCGCCGGCCGAGCGCAGAGCACCGCTTGTCATAAAGAAGATGAGCAGGCCAAAACTAAAGACGAACGTGATCCGCAGGAACGGCAAAGCCTCGGCCTTAACGCCAGCGTCGGAGCTGACAAAATCAAGCAGGTACGGGGCGGCAAAATAGCCGACCGGAGCCATAATGCCGACTGCCATAAAGAGGGCGGTCAGAAATGCCTGGTAGACAGTCCGATTGACCTTTTCGACCTCATGTGCACCGGCAAAGCGGGCGACGAGCACGCTCATCCCCGTAAAGAGTGACGAGATGAATACGATCACGACCAGGAATATCTGAAAACTGATCCCGATCGCGGCATTGGCTTTGTAGCCGACAAGGTTGCCGACCAGAACGTGATCGACCATTCCTTGCAGGCCGGCGATCATGTTGGTCAGCATTGTCGGCCATGCGATCTTCCATACGGCAGCGCTCAATGGCCCTTCGACGATCGAACGGTCGAAATGCGACTTCTTTTTCGGTGCTGATTCGGCTGCGGCCTCTGCTTCGACGAGTGCCGCAGCTTCGATTTCGGTGCTATCGGTCATTTGGCGTTTTATACGAACTATAGCTTACATTGTTTCCGCCAAAAACGGATCGTAAGGAGAGTAAAATCAGAGTATCTAAAGATCGACGAGCACTTTGAAACCGCCGTACACCATGCGTTTGTAATCGAACAATTGTTTATCGTCCGGACTGCACATTGCCATTAGTGCCGGGTCGGCCATGATCGCCTTCATCGTCTTGTTTCGATGGGCCTCTGATTTGAATTCGACCGCAGCGTAGATGAGAGTCTCTCCTCCTTTTAGTTTGACGCGCTTTGGAAACGGTACTACTTCTTCGACCTCGAGGTCGGAGGCGATGTACTCGCGGTAGCGTAGGGCACCATGTTTTAAGAAGACCTTACCGACAGCGGTGGCCATCTTCCTATAGGCCGGTACATTTTCCTCAAGTATCGGACATAGATAAACGTCAGCGTATTTGGACATAAAGGCTGCTCAAAATAATTATTTACGAAACGGCACAAGCGGCCACAGACGCGGCTCGCGAAGATATAGCCCGAGCCAGACGGAGATACCAACGATCACCGGAATGATGAAAGGATCGCCGATCCGGACGTGAGTCGCGGTTGCTCCGCCCAGATACGCCGTTACCATGATCGCCCCAAATATGGAGGTACGCGGAATGAGATACAGCGCTGTGCAAGCGACCTCAATTATTCCGAGGACCGTCATTTGATCCATCCGCCAACCCAGATGCGCGATATTGGCCTCCATTCCTTCAGGTTTGAGAAACTTGCCCATTGAGCTAAACAAGAGCAGCAACACAGGCAATGTCGTCAAAATGTATCCGATCCAGCGCGTTGGCTTGGAAACGGCAGGTGTTTCTTCTGGCATATGGTTCTCCCTTTTTGGCGAAATTATACAGCATTCAGCCAAATTTACAGCAAAGGAGCTTGCCGACCGGAGGTTTTAGGATTATAAATAGCGGTTATGAAGCAATGTCCGGCCTGTAACAGCACCTACACTGATGCGACGCTTCGATTCTGTCTCGCAGACGGCAGTGCATTGACTGATCTTGACCTCGAGGAGCAAACGGTTGTTCGGCAGACGGCAAACGTGGCGGATGAGACAGTTCAACTACACTCAGGCGGCGGCGCGGTTAGAGTATCGATCCCACCTCAAGAGCCACCGGTGACCAAGACCGCTCCATCGCCAGAGAGTGGAATTAGTACCTTCGTAAAGGCATTGCTTGTCGTTCTCGTTCTTGGAATTTTGCTGATCGCGGGCCTCGGTGTTGCCGGATTTATTTATTACAGTTCGTCGAGCGTAGGCCCGGTGGCAAACAACAACAATAAGATGGCTGCATCCCCATCACCGACCGCCGACCAGACAGACGACCTTCGCGACCAGATCGCTAACCTTGAAAAACGGCTTAACGAACAGCGCGTCACCAACCGCCCGGCAAATATTCCCCTGACCCTCCCGAACCAAACTGCGACAAGCTCCGCACGTGCAAATTCACCCGGCGACGGATTCCTTGCCTTGCGGACAATGCCCAGCAGCGAATCAGGAGAGCGTATTCTAAAGATACCGCACGGCGCAGCAGTCTCAGTTGGCGGCTGCCTGCCAGCAGTGAGATCCGGAAGAAAAACAGGCCGTTGGTGCCGTGCTAGTTACAATGGATATTCGGGCTGGGTTTTTGATGCCTATCTCGTTTATTAAGTTTATTAAGTTCATTTCCGCCCAATGGCCAAAAAGAGAAAAGGTGCGGCGTTTTTTGTAACGTCGCACCCGGTAGGTCTATTTTTGGTAGGTATAATTGAGGGTATTTATGATCTGCTCAGTTCACGGCCGAGCATTGCCGAATGGGGTGTAGTAAAATCTCCCCAATGTTTTGAAGCTTTTTGTATCAAACATCCTGCGTGCTCCACAATCCGTACACACGCGATAAGAACCTTGTTTCGTCGTAAACGGGCGGCTAAGATCTTTGTGCCAGCAGCCGAATAACGAGGCCAATAGGCCGATCGGTTTCCCGGGCGAATCGATATTTCTATCAGTTACACGCGTCGTTGTCAAACTTTGTTCCAAAATATCCTGCATTTTCTTTGCCTCTCTCCGCGACCGCTATTTGCGAGCCGTCTCCACATATGAACGAGAACCGGGGAAAGTTTTGCACATGTTTAAGATGTAAAGGTCCAAAAAAAGGTTTGATATTTTTTTCGCGGCATAAACCGGCTTCCTCTTAGTTTGTTTATTCGCTAAAATCATCCAAAAAGATTCAGGAGTAATAAAAATGTATATGAGAGCCGTGCGCGCCATCCTTTTAACCGCAATTTGTTTGACATTCGCAATGCCCGCCTTGGCCTGGGATGAGGTTGGGCACAAGATAACGGGCTATATCGCGTGGCAGCGAATGACGCCTGAGGTGAGAGACCGGGTGCACAAAATATTGCTATCGGCGGCTGAGGATTCTCAGATCGCGAGCTACTATCCGACGTATGGTGCTCGCACGGAAGAACTGAGAAAACGTGAATATTTTATGTTCATGACAACGTGGGCAGATGTTATTCGCGACCGCAATTTTGAGGTTCGTTACAAAAACTATCACAGATCGAACTGGCACTATTCCGACAAATTCTGGACGGTGAAGAATGGCAAGATCGAGTATCTCCCGGCTCCCGATGACGGCGGCCAGGCTCTGGAGCGGCTCAAAACGTATTCCGAAATGATCCGTGGCCGGGCCAACGACTCTCAAAAAGCGGTTGCCATCGCCTGGCTCGAGCATCTCATCGGTGACCTGCACCAACCGCTGCACACATCAGCCCGCGTGACCGAATCAGAACCAAAAGGCGATCAGGGCGGTAACCTGTTTTTACTGACTCCGCAAGGCACGCCGCGTGATAAACAAGAGAATCTGCATTGGTTTTGGGATTCGATCGTGGTTCGAAACATCCCAAACAAAGGTAACGACTGCGACTCTGACTTTATCGATCCGATCGCCGAAAAATTCATGAAAAAGTACCCATATTCCAAGATGCAAAGCCGTTTGGCGTCGGGACGATTTGAGGATTGGACCGAGGAAAGCCTCAAGATGGCACAGGAAGATGTTTTCTCGGCCGATCTGATACGGTTTCAAACGCCGACTGAGAAGTATAAAAAGAAGGCCTTGAAGATCGCAGAGGAAAGGCTCACGCTGGCCGGTTATCGCATGGGGGATTTGTTTAACGATGCATTTGGTTCGAAACCAACCGCGGCCTCGCTAAACGCGATACCTTGCAAAGTAATACGCAAAGTCATGTATCCGGTGACCCATACTAGCTCGGTCAAGCAAACACTTGAGATCGCGTTGTTGGATCTATGTCCGCCGCAGGTCGCAGCGCGTCCGATGCTCACATTCATGGTCGATGGCAAACCGGTGATGAAGGAATACGATGTCATAAAGGTTTTTAAGACCGAGGCTGAGGCACGCAAATACGCCGGCGAGAACACTATTACCGACGTGAGTTTCTAGCCATCAGCCACCAAATGACTGCACACGAGTTACTCCAGTACTATAAAGGGCGGCAGGCGGCGATCGTCGATGCGATTCGCGAGATCGTCGAAATCGAATCGCCATCGCACGACGCCATTCGAAACCGTGAGGTAGTCGATTGGGTCGAGCAGCGAGTGCGCGAGACGGGTGTCGAGGTCGAGATCACGCGCACGTCGGTCGATGACGGCGATCATATTGTGATCCGGGCGTTTGCGGGTGATGGCAAACATCTCATGCTGCTTGGGCATACGGATACCGTTCATCCGGTTGGCACGAACTTGCAGAATCCCACGCGGACCGACGCCGACAGATTCTACGGCTGTGGCATTTTTGACATGAAGGCGAACATCGTCCTGATGCTCGAAGCCCTGCGATATTTTGCCGTGACTGGAACACGGCCAGCCCGGCCGATAACCATACTCTTATCCTGCGACGAAGAGGTCGGCAGCCATACGGGACGAGAGATGGTCGAGCGTGAGGCAGCAAATGCCGAGCATTGCCTCGTCTTTGAGCCGTCCGATGATGGCCGTGTCAAGACCGGCCGCAAAGGCACTGGCTGGTATACTTTGAAAGCTCACGGAATACCCGCCCACGCGGGCCTCGAACCGGAAAAAGGTGCCAACTCGATCGTCGAGATCGCCCGGCAGATCGAGCGGATCAATCAGCTCGGCAACGCCTCAATAGGCACGACCGTTAACGTCTGCACCATAAAAGGCGGCACGACATCTAACGTCATCCCGGAACACACCGAATGCGAGATCGACGTCCGATTCAGCTCAATGGCCGAGGCGGAGCGTGTCGATACCGCGATTCGTTCGCTAACCTCAATTGACGAACGCGTCACGCTCGAACTCCTAGGCGGCATCAACCGCCCGCCGATGGAACGCACGGCAGAGGTCGTTGCACTATTTGAAAAAGCACGTGACCTCGCCGCCAGTTTCGGCTACGAACTCGGCGAAACCCAAGTCGGCGGTGCGTCGGATGGGAATTTTGTCGCTGTCTTGGGCGTGCCGGTTTTGGATGGGTTGGGCATCGCGGGTGCGGGTGCTCATACCTTGGGAGAGCATGTGTTGCTTAGCGATATTGCTAAGCGGGCAACCTTGATCTCAGCGTTGCTGTCGTCAGCATAAAGGTCAGAGTGCAAGCTTTAGCTTGTGCTTCGTCGCAGCGGTCACAAGCTGAAGCTTGCACTCTGAACACGAATTCTCGGGAGGCGCGGCTTGTCCGGTGATGGGCGCGGTCTTCAAAACCGTTGTGAGGGCGCGAGAGCGTACTCAGGTGGGTTCGACTCCCACACGCCTCCGCCAAATTAGTGAATAGTTAACAGGGAATAGTGAATAGTTAAGAAGATGATCGATTGGATCGCTTTGAATATGACTCCAGGGGTTGGGCCGCGGGCGGCGACCAAGTTGCTTGAGCGGTTTGGGTCGGCTGGGGCTGTGTTTCATGCGCGGCGGACGGAGTTGGAATCTTTGCGGCTGAAGCCGGAGACGATCGAAAGTTTGATCAAGCAGGAGTTTCACCAGCGGGCGGCTGGTGAGCTTGAGCGGGTGAAGGCTCTTGGCGGCGATATTTTGATCTTGGATGACGGCAGTTATCCGACGCTTTTGCGTGAGATCGACGATCCGCCACCGGTTTTGTATGTGAAGGGCGATTGGCCGGCTTGTTTTGAGCAGCCCGGGGTAGGGGTGATCGGTTCGCGGCAGTGTTCTACGTATGGTGAGAATGCTTCCGAGATGCTATCACGCGATCTGGCTTCACGTGGAATAGCAATTGTTTCGGGGCTTGCACGCGGAATAGATTCGGCAGCGCACAAAGGCGCGATTCGGGGGCAGGGCCGCACGATAGCGGTAATGGGCACCGGGATCGATGCTGTTTACCCGCGTGAAAACAACGGGCTCGTCCGCGAGATACTTGGCAGCGGTGGTTGCCTCGTTTCACAGTTCCCACTTGGTACGCCTCCGTTAAAAGACAACTTCCCATACCGCAATCGAATCATAAGCGGACTGAGCTTAGGTGTTTTGATAATCGAGGCGAATGAACGCAGTGGTTCGTTGATAACGGCGAGGCTTGCGATGGAGCAGAATCGCGAAGTCATGGCGGTTCCCGGCAATATCACATCCGGAAATTCGTTTGGGACGAATTACCTGATCAAGACCGGTGCAAAACTTGTGCAGCAATGGCAGGACGTTGTTGCCGAACTGCCGAGCGAGATCTCCGCGGCAATACTACCGCCAAAATTAGAGGAGACCAGGGCAGAAACAGCCGAGCGGCAGCGAGAACTTATCCCGGCGGACATGAACGAGAATGAGCGAAAAGTTTGGGCTCTGCTTGCGGCGGATGACGCAACGCATATAGACATTCTGCTTGAGTCGAGCGGGCTTTCATTTGGCGATCTAAACGCCGTACTCGTCAGCCTCGACATCCGCGATCTGATACGCGTTTTGCCGGGTAAGAATTATGCAAGGCGGAGCTAGAATGGTGCAAAAGCCCGCGCGTGAGCAAGGGCGATACACGAGCGTTGAGTGATTCGCCCTTGCTTACGCGCGGGCTTTTGCAACGAGTTTTGGCATCAGATTATTTTCCGCTATCCTCAAGCCTCTCATTGACAAGCCTGCGAGCGAGGTGTTACTTGTCATAAACGTCAGCACTAAAAGGAGTGTTGACGTATTTTTTTCCGCATATGTCAAAGAACCTGCTAATAGTTGAAAGCCCTGCAAAAGCAAAGACGATTGAAAAGATCCTAGGAAAGGATTTTCAGGTGAATAGTTGCTACGGCCATATCCGCGATCTTGAAAAGGCCGGCATGGGTATCGACATCGAAAATGATTTTCTCCCCAGTTATATCGTTCCTGACGAAAAGAAAAAGGTCGTGAGTGAACTGAAGTCTCTGGCAAAAGGATCGGATGAAGTATGGCTCGCAACTGACGAAGACCGCGAAGGGGAAGCAATTAGCTGGCATCTGTGCGAAGTGCTGGGCCTTGACCCTCTAACGACAAAACGGATCGTTTTTCACGAGATCACTAAACCTGCCATCGAAGCTGCTGTAAACAAGCCACGCACTGTGAATATGGATCTGGTAATGGCGCAGCAGGCGCGCCGCGTGCTGGATCGCATCGTCGGGTTTGAATTGAGCCCTGTGCTATGGCGCAAGATCAGTACGAGCAATAAAAATCTGAGCGCCGGCCGTGTGCAGAGCGTAGCGGTACGCCTGATCGCAGACCGGGAACGCGAGATCAATGCATTTCAGCCGGAAAGCCATTTCAAGATCGAAGGTTTATTTTTTGCCGATGACATTACGGGAAAACAAGTAACTTTCAAAGCCGAAGGAAAAAAACAGAACAGTGCTGAAGATGCGGAAACGTTTTTGAAAGGATGTATCGGCGCTGACTATAAAGTCACCGATATTCGAGTAAAGCCTGGCAAACGTTCTCCAGCCCCGCCATTTACCACCTCGACCCTGCAACAGGAAGCATCTAGAAAACTGGGCTACGGTGTAGCCAGAACGATGCAGATCGCACAAAAGCTGTATGAGAACGGCCATATTACATACATGCGAACGGATAGCGTTAGCCTGAGCGATACGGCGCTAGCTGATATTAGCCAAACCGTGAGTAACCTTTACGGTGATAGATATCAACAGTTCCGCAAGTTCAAGAATAAGAACGAATCCGCACAGGAAGCTCACGAGGCTATTCGTCCGACCTACACTAATACGACAACCGTTAATGACCTGGAATGGCAGCGGTTATACGAGCTTATCTGGAAGCGAACTATGGCCTCGCAGATGGCCGATGCCGAGCTGGAAAAGACTACGGTCAAAATTGAGATTTCTACGAACAAAGAAGAGTTGACTGCTTCCGGAGAAGTGATTAAATTTGACGGATTTCTGAAAGTTTATCAGGAAGATAAAGACGAAGACGAACAGGAAGAATCGTCAGAGGGCCTTTTGCCGCCGATGACGGTCGGGCAGTCGCTGCCGCTTTCTGAACTCCGAGCAACAGAGCGGTTCAGCCGTGCTCAGCCTAGATATACCGAAGCCTCATTGGTCAAAAAATTAGAAGAACTCGGCATCGGCCGCCCGTCCACGTATGCACCGACAATTTCTACGATCCAGAAGAGGGAGTACGTAGAAAAAAGAGATAAAGAAGGCACGCCGAGAGCTTACAGGACATTGGTATTAAAGGATGATCTCATCAGTAAGAGGGAAGCAACTGAAAATACCGGCGCAGAAAAAGCAAAGTTGTTCCCGACGGATCTGGGGCTCGTGGTGACTGATTTTCTGAAGCAATATTTTGACGACATTATGGATTATGGCTTCACCGCCAAGATCGAGAAAGAGTTCGACGATGTAGCTGACGGAAAACTGCAGTGGAACGAGATGCTTGAGGAGTTTTACGGCCCTTTTAAGAAAGACGTTGCCAGTACCCTCGAAAATGCAGAGCGCGTCAAGGGCGAAAGGATCCTTGGCAACGACCCCGAAAGCGGCAAACCAGTGGTTGCCCGCATGGCACGCTATGGCCCGATCATTCAGATCGGCAGCGCCGCAGAAGAGGAGAAGCCGAGATTTGCAAAGATCCCGCCAGGACAGAGCATCGAAACCATTTTGTTTGAGGAAGCGCTTGCCTTATTCAAACTGCAGGACGCGATGGGCAGCTATGACGGCAAAGAACTGTCCGTGAACATTGGCCGCTTTGGGCCATATGTAAAATGGGGCGATGAATTCATATCCATACCCCGCGGCACCGACCTTGCTACGGTAGACACAGAAAAAGCGATCGAATTTATTAAAGCTAAACAGATAGCGGATGCGCCGGTTGGAGAATATGACAATAAGCCGATCACAAAAGGAACCGGACGTTTTGGGCCCTTCATAAAATGGGACGGTTTGTTCATCAACGTTCCACGCCGATATGATCTTCAAAACCTGACCCAGGCCGAGATGAACGAACTTATCGAAGCAAAGGTCAGCAAAGAAGCAAACCGCTACATACAACGCTGGGAGAATGAAAAGATATCTCTCGAGAATGCACGTTGGGGCCCTGTGATCAAATTTGGCAAAAAGATCATTTCTCTTCCCAAAAAGGTTGATGGCACGCGTGCTACAGCGGACGAGGCAGCAACCCTCACGCTGGAACAGGTAAAAGAACTTATTGTAGCTGAATTTCCGGACGCGTTTGCAAAGAAGACGAGGCCGGCAGCTAAAAAAACGCCTTCCAAGAGAACTGCGAAGAATATTGGTAGATGACGGAAACGATTGGACGGGTCAGGTATTGCCAAAAAAGGGATGTGGTTATAAAATAGCGCTCGACAATACGAACATCACGTCCAACAAGCAAACGGGATGAAACTGTTCCGGCGTGATGCGTGTCTTAAATGAACGAAAATCTCCAATTCCTACAAGCTTTTCTTAAGAATCCGATGAAGGTTGGCGCCATCGCGCCAAGTTCTCCGGAACTGGCTGCTGAGATGCTGCACGGCATTCACCCGGATGATCATAATATTGTCCTCGAATTGGGCGTCGGAACCGGTGCGATCACAAAATTCCTGCGTGATGCTATTCCCAGCCGGGAATCTTATCTTGGAATCGAGCTTGATGGTGACCTCGTCCGCACCCTCAATAAAAACTTTCCCGATATGAACATCATTCAGGGAAATGCGGCGGAATGTCATACGATCCATGAGAACCTCGGACTCGGTAAGGTACGGTATCTTATCTGCTGTCTGCCGTTTGTATCGCTTCCAAAGGAAGTCAGCGATGACGTTTTGGCCGAGATAGCAAAGTTTATGGACGAGGGTTGTGAGCTGAGGATCTTTCAGTACGCTCACGGTTATTTCCTGCCACCGGCGATCAAGCTTCGCGAGTTTTTAAAGAATCGTTACGGCAAATCACGCCGCAGCCCGCTTGTCTTAAAAAACGTCCCGCCCGCATTTACACTCACCTGGTCGACGATCTGACAAATCTTTACACGATTTTCGTGGTGTCGTGTGCTATAAATAGATAAATCTTTACAAGAGATCCATATCATTTTAGGAGAAATATAGTTATGCTTCGACGCAAGATTGTAGGCGTATTGCTGGTTTACGCTTTTCTGCTTCCGACTCTCTCATTCGGCCAAACCGCACCGAGAGTTTATGAGGCGCCCGCCGACGTGCTCGCCAAGATAAAGGAAGAGGGCACCAAAAATTCACAGGTCATGAAGACCTTAAGCTACATGAGCGACGTGATCGGCCCAAGGCTGACCGGTTCGCCTGGTCTAAAACGAGCGAACGAATGGACGCGCGATACAATGGCAGGCTGGGGCTTGCAGAATGCACATCTTGAGGCGTGGGGCCCGTTCGGTCGCGGCTGGACGCTGAAGCGTTATTACGCAATGGTCGATGGCCCGACCGCCTTTCCAGTAATTTCCTACCCTAAGGCCTGGTCGCCCGGAACCGACACACTTATTCCGCCGCCACCGCCCGTTGATCCGAAAGCAAAGAACAAGCCCGCTCCGGCTCCTGCAAACACGAGCACGGCTTTCACAGGCGAAGTTGTCCGATTTAACGCTACGAACGAAGCCGAACTAGAACAGTATAAAGGTAAACTCAAGGGCAAGATCATACTGATGTCACCGATGAGAGAGGTCAGAGCTTGGCTCGAGGCTCCCGGAAAGCGTTTTACCGACAAGGAACTGCTCGACCTTGCCGACGCCGCTGATCCCAACGCACCACGACGCCCAGCCGCTGCCCCGACGGGTGGTCCAGCAGGTGGACCCGGGGGTAATTTTGCGCAGGCTGCACAGTTCAATGGCCGCAGGATGCGATTTTTGGTCGAAGAGGGAGCAGCGATCCTGCTTGACGCCGGACGTGGTGACGGAGGAACGATCTTTGTGCAGGGAGCTGCCGCGGTTCCGCCGGCAACGCCCACTCCCGGACAGCCAAACCCAACAGTTCGCGATAAAGCCGCTAAAGTGCCGATCCAGATCAGCGCCGCCGTCGAGCATTACAATCGCATTGCCCGTATGGTCGATGCCGGTGAAAAGGTTACGATGACTGTCGATCTCGCGGTCGAATTTCAAGATACCGACCCAATGGCATACAACACGATCGCCGAGATCCCGGGAACGGATAAGGCAGACGAGATCGTTATGCTCGGCGGCCACCTCGATTCGTGGCAGGCAGGAACCGGCGCTACCGACAACGGAGCCGGCTGTGCCGTAATGATGGAAGCAGTTCGTATCCTTCAGACACTCGGCCTCAAAGGCCGACGTACGATCCGTGTCGGCTTGTGGACAGGTGAGGAGCAAGGGCTTCTCGGCTCGCGGGCGTATGTCCGCCAGCACTTTGGCTATCGCGGTCCTGCAATTCCTGCGGCTGGCGGTCCCGGTGGCGGCGGTGGCCAGAATCAAACGCCGCAGCCGCTGACCAAGCTCGCGGAGTATGACAAGCTTTCGGCCTATTTCAACATCGACAACGGTACCGGTAAGGTCCGTGGTGTTTATATGCAGGGCAACGAGGGCGTTCGGTCGATCTTCCGCACATGGCTGATACCGTTCAGGGAAATGGGAGCAAACACGCTTTCGCTTTCGAACACTGGCGGAACCGATCACCTCGCATTCGACGCGGTTGGATTGCCCGGCTTCCAGTTCATCCAGGACGCCGTCGAGTATGACACCCGCACGCATCACTCTAACATGGACGTCTTTGACCGCATTCAGGCAGATGACATGAAACAAATGTCGATCATCCTCGCAACGTTTGTATATCAAACCGCGATGATGGACGAGAAAATGCCGCGAAAGACCGTGGCACCGTAACCGTGCGGTTTGCACTTGAACTTGTACCCGGTATCGATCCTATTGATACCGGGTTTTTTCTTTGTCGAATTCTCAAAATCAGTTAACATCGTAAAACCATGGATCAACAAATCGAATTCATACGCGGAGCGATCAACCCCGGAGATTGCATCGGCAACGCATGGCACATTGTTACGCGAAACATCTGGATGTATATCGGCATCGGACTTCTTACGCTGATCATGATCGGGTGTATTCCGATCTTGAACATCTTCCTTATATAAACGCCTCGCGGAGGGCGGTGTTCTTCAAATGCTGATGGTCACCGGCAAGCCGGATCTTGATACAAGGAGCGGCCAGCAAGTAGGTGCAAGGTTCGAGGTAACTTGGGTAACGATCGATGATCCAGATCCTGCCGAAGCCGATGTCGATCCTATGGCTGTTTTCAAGCAAGGCAAAGCCAAGGGCGGTGCGACCTTTAACCGACTCGAAGGCTGTTGCGCCGACCGCGATGGCAAGATCTATTTCACATCGACGAGCGGCGGTGATGCTAAAGGCGGCCAGATCTGGAGATACGAGCGCCGCGATCGCGATCGCGGCTTTCTCACCTTGCTGTTTGAGTCGGTCAATAAGGATGTCCTCTATATGCCGGACAACATCTGCATGCGGCCCAAGAGCGAGCTGCTCTTTGTGTGCGAAGACGGCGATTATCCGGGAATGGAATCGAAGAATTTTGTGCGTATCCTGACCCCGAACGGTCAGATGGCGACATTTGCGAGGAATGTCAGCACAGAGTTCCCGCGAAGCGAATTTGCCGGCTCGACGTTTTCGCCTGACGGCAAGACGCTGTTTATTAACCTGCAATCGGCGGGTGTGACCATGGCAGTCTGGGGTGACTGGAAGAATTTTAAGGTCTGACAACATGGAATTAGCCGTAGAGAAATACAAGGTAAAGGACGAGCCGTTCTATCTGCCGATCGGACAGGAGATCGAGCTTTTCGAAGCAGCGTATGCAGCGAAATTGCCCGCTATGCTCAAAGGGCCGACAGGCTGCGGCAAAACGCGCTTTGTCGAATACATGGCGCACCGCCTAAACCGCCCACTCATCACCGTCGCCTGTCACGAAGACCTTTCATCGACCGATCTCGTCGGCCGCTTTTTACTCGAAGGCGAAGAGACTGTCTGGCACGACGGCCCGTTGACCGCTGCGGTGCGTGCCGGTGCGATCTGCTACTTGGACGAGGTCGTCGAGGCCCGCAAAGACACGGTCGTCATCATTCATCCGCTTACCGATGACCGCCGCCGGCTGCCGATCGAAAAGCGCGGCACCGTCGTCGAGGCACCGCCCGAGTTTATGCTCGTTGTGTCTTACAATCCAGGCTATCAATCGATACTCAAAGATCTCAAGCAATCAACACGCCAACGCTTCGTCGCGATGGAATTTGACTATCCCGAAGCCGAAGCCGAAGCCAAGATCGTTGCCAAAGAAGGCAGAATCGACGAATCAACCGCCGCCGACCTGGTAAAAATTGGCCAAAAGGTCCGCAACCTACGCGGCCACGGCCTCGAAGAAGGCGTCTCGACGCGCCTTTTGATCTACGCCGCCCAAATGATCGCCCAAGGCATCACCCCCATCGCCGCCGCCGAAGTCGCCATCTGCTCCCCCATAACCGACGACCGCGAGCTCCAACGCAGCATCCGCGAGATCGTAACGACGATTATTTAGGGCTCAAAAACGTGGTAAAATAGGGTTGAAATATGCGTGAAACGACTGCAATTTTCAAAGATGGACGCACGATCACTACGCGGCTTTCGAGGCTCGGTGAGCGACCCGACCGCGAATTTGATATTCAATTTTGGCAAGGTCTTACTTCTCAAGATCGAGCCGACGCCAGCTGGGAACTAGTCACCACTTACTGGGAAAAGAAAGGTAAAAATCCCGATGAACTCAGACTTCAAAGATCTGTTGAGAACGTTCAACGAAGCGGACGTTAAGTATCTCGTTGTCGGTGGATGGGCGTACATTGAGTACGTCGAACCCCGTTATACGAAAGATCTGGACATCTGGATCGAAGCCTCGATCGACAATGCCGACGTGTTATAGAGGCTCTCCGAGCATTCGGAGCCCCATTAAATGATCTTACTCGCGATGACTTGAGCAAATTGGGCACTGTTTACCAAATGGGCCTCGCGCCAAATCGAATAGATGTGATCACAAAGGCTGATGGTGTCGATTTTGGCGATTGCTGGACAAGAAAAAGCGTAGTGCAACTCGATGGCTTGAATATTAACTATATTGCAATATCTGACCTTGTTATTAATAAGGAAAGTACTGGACGGCTCCAGGATCAAGCCGATGCTGAGCATCTAAGGCAAAGCATTGAATTGAATGGTGAATGAAATTCTAGATCTCAAGCCCGACCACCTCGAACGCCTCTGCCTGCTGCTCAACTGCACGCCGAATGACCTTTTCGACTGGCGCGCTGGTTGCAAAACCGTCGTCCACGACGCCCAGCTCTGCCGCACCCTCATCAAACAGAAAAACGACATCCAAACCACCCTCCGCGAACTCCCGCTCGATAAACTGGAGAAGCTAGGCGAGATGCTTGCGGAGCTGAAAAATGATGACGAACAACGATAGTCAGCAAGGAAATAGCGGAACTAAGAGGTATATGGTCGCCCTGGTACCTTTGGCTATCGGTTTGTTCATAATAATTGCTGTATTAGGATGGAACGCGCGATTCACGGTCACTAAGGGCGAGGAGAGCGATGACCTTGGCTATTTCACGTACGGCTATAAGATTGAGCAGTCCTACCTGCGAAACTCTTTCACACTCAAGTTCTGGTCAAGTCGCGGGATGGAGTTCGTCCATAGCCAAGGACAGGTGACAGTCGCAGAAATCGTCGAGCAACGGTGGCTAAAAAATGACGCTGCGATCTTCCTGAACCTACGTCTCAAATATCATGACTCTATAGTGTCGGAAGGTCCGGCTAGGATTATTTTTGATTTTTACCGAGGGGAGATTTATGTTTCTTCGGGATATACGCTATGGCGCAGCTTTGACAACAAGCATGATGGGGAGGACTGGTTGAACGATGCTGAATTTGACGCGGTTTTGTCTCGGTTAGAGCAATTTGGGCAGGAGACGCGTAAGAATTACCCCGATGCTTGGTTCGCGCCGATCAACGACCCACACAAACCCTCGTGGGAGATATTGCCGCACGAGGCGAAGGCGGAGGAGGTTATTTTGTCGAAGCGGAATGAGCTTGGCATTTTGTCGAACTTTGCGGCGACGCCGTTTGAGCTTTATGGCAAGCGGTACGCGAGCGTCGAGGGGTTTTGGCAGATGATGCTTTATCCCGAAGGGCCGCAGGATGAGCGGGCAAAAGCCAGGAATGTGACGTGGAAGTTCACGCGTGAACAGGTCGCCCAGATGACCGCTTTTGAAGCAAAATCCGCCGGTTCGCTCGCCGAGGAGAATATGAAAACGCTCGGCATCGATTGGTGTACCTTCGATGGCAAGCGATTTCCGTATCGCAGCTCAACGCCCGGCGAGCATTACCGGCTTATCGCCGCCGCGATGCGTGCCAAAGCCGAGCAAAACCCCGAAGTAAAACGCATTCTCCTCGCAACAGGCGATCTCATCCTAAAACCCGACCACCATGGCGAAGAAAACCCGCCGCCGGAGTGGAAATACTACGACATCTGGATGCAGATCCGCTCGGATCTTCAAAAAGCCGCGAGCGGTCAGTGAACGCGTTTTACGTTTTTTGAGTTGTCAAAGATCAATTACTCGGAAAAAGTTGGCAGAGCCGACGGTATATTTGCTGTGTGAGGCCGGCGTTTTTTATGGCACCGTCTTCGACGGTTCCCGCCGGACGCCTTTACGATTCCCACATCTTGCGATGTGGGCTACAAATATGGCACCGTCTTCGACGGTTTTATTCCCGCTTTCTAGAACGCATGCAGCACCTTCTTAACGTTGACCTGTGTCTTGACGGCGATGGAGACGGCGTCGATCTGGTCGTCGTGGGTGCCGTTTGGGAATGAGCAGGCTTCTTCGATGAAGTCTTTGTTCCATGCTCC